>Ga0209309_10000054_pt1 | contig 159224 bp, 140 predicted proteins | sample COGITO_mtgs_1204_2_FD_184807 | JGI IMG/M metagenome (GOLD analysis project Ga0209309, IMG submission 184807) | Pelagic marine microbial communities from North Sea - COGITO_mtgs_120412 (SPAdes) (version 2) | ecosystem: Environmental > Aquatic > Marine > Epipelagic ... | reverse complement strand
ATGCAGCACGTGGCGGTGTTATTGATGAATTAGCGCTTTTAAATGCCTTAGAAAGCAATAAAGTTGCGAGTATTGCTCTTGACGTTTATGACAACGAGCCAAACCCAATGAAAGAACTCCTTAATCACCCAAAAATTGCTTGTACACCTCATATTGGAGCAGCAACTGGTGAAGCACAAGACAGAATTGGAACAGAATTAGCAGAAACTATTATTGCTAAATTTGGCGTACAATAGACCGCTAAAGTCATGGCTAAATTAAGTCCTTTTAAAGCGATTCGCCCTTCTAGAGACAAGGTGCACCTAGTGGCAACACGGCCATATTACACCTACAAAAGTAATGTGCTAGAAGCCAAGTTACAAGACAATCCATTTACTTTTCTCCATATCATTAATCCCGAATTCGGTAAGGCTGTAAGTACAGAACCAAATTCTCAAGAACGATTTGAAATGATTGGAGAGGCATATCAAGACTTTATTGATCAAGGTATTTTAATTCAAGATGAACAGCCACACCTCTACCTTTACCGCCAAACGAAGAATGGCCATGAATACATTGGTGTTATTGCTGGGGCGAGCATTGAAGAATACGACAAAGGTGCTATAAAAAAGCATGAATCAACAATTACTAGTCGAGAAAACATGTTCACAAACTACCTTGATATTGTTGGCTACAATGCAGAACCTGTTCTCCTTTCTTATCAAGATGATGAGAATGTTATTGACGAATTACTGAATTGGAAGACATTTGAACGTCCAGAGTACGAGTATGCCACAACAGATTTAATAAAACATGAGCTTTGGCTTTTCTCAGAAAAAGAAACTGAAGCCGTTATTAATGCCTTTGAGCACATTGATGCCTGCTATATTGCAGATGGCCATCATCGAAGCGCATCTTCATCAGCGCTTAAGAATCTTCGGAACAATCAGAATCAAGATAAGTTAGTAAATGAGAAATCATTTTTAGCGTTTTTTTTAAACGAAAAACGACTGCACATTACAGAATTCAATCGGTTTGTTAAAACACTGAATGAACACTCAGCGAAAGAAGTGCTTTCTCTTTTAAGCGTTAGCTTTACTGTTACTAAACTCACTCAACGTCAAAACCCGACCCGCGAACATAACATAACAATTTGTATTCAGGGAGAATGGTTCCTATTGGAATTCAAAGATGAATTACTCAATTCACACCATCCTGTTCAATCGCTTGATGCAGAAATTCTAACTCAATACGTTTTAAAGCCTATTTTAGGAATTAACAACTTAAAAACGGATGAACATATCGAATTCATTAGCGGTATAAATTCGCTGGAGAAAATGGAGAAAGAAATTAGCAATGGAAAATACCAAATCGGCTTTTTCCTCTTTCCTATAAAAATTGATCAAATTAAACAAGTTGCGGATATGGATATGACAATGCCACCAAAATCAACATGGATAGAGCCAAAACTAAGGAGTGGACTTACAATTTATAATATTGACGAATGATTGAAGAGAATCTAAATAGGATAAAACAGTCAATCCCAAAAAATGTAAAACTGGTAGCCGTTTCCAAGACTAAACCAAATGCTGACATCCTCATTGCATATAAAGCAGGACAGCGTGTTTTCGGAGAAAATAAAGTCCAGGAATTAGCACAAAAACAATCGGAATTACCGACAGATATTGAATGGCATTTAATTGGACATTTACAGACCAATAAAGTTAAATTTATTGCACAATTTGTCTCATTAATTCATGCTGTTGATAGCTTAAAACTTCTTAAAGAAATCAACAAACAAGCTAAGAAGCATAGTCGTACAATCAACTGTCTACTTCAGTTTCACATTGCTCAAGAGGAGTCTAAGTTTGGATTAAATTTTGATCAAGCTAAAGAGTTACTTAGTTCTCAAGATTTTATTGAACTCCAAAATGTTTCAATTGCAGGTGTAATGGGAATGGCATCAAATACATTAAACGAAGAACAAGTTAGAGGAGAGTTCCAAACAATGGAGAATTATTTCAACGTTCTAAAAAGTCACTATTTCAAATTCAACGATAACTTCCAGCACATCTCAATGGGCATGAGTGGAGACTACCAAATTGCAATAGAAGAAGGAAGTAATATGGTACGATTAGGAAGTTCAATTTTTGGATTAAGATGAGTAGGCTAATAATCTTATTTTCAGTTATCTTAATGACATCTAATTTGTTTTCTCAAAAGATGGAATCAGAAATTAATCAATTACGAAAAGAACATAGCGAAACACTTTCTAATCCCGACTCTAAAGTTTTAACACCAGAAGAAATTAAAAATTTTGGAGGATTAGATTACTTTGAGTTCGATACTACATTTCAAATAAAAGCAAGATTCAAAAAAAGAAGGGGTCCTAAATTTGAAATGCCTACCTCTACTGATCGAAAACCCACATATAGAAGATACGGCATCGTTTATTTTGAAATTGACGGTAAGGAATGCCAATTAGAAGTTTATCAAAATATTGAATTGATGGAGAATGAAGAATACAAAGACTATCTATTCATTCCATTCAGAGATGCTACTACAGCACTAACAACTTATGGGGCTGGACGCTATATTGATCTGAGGAAGTCTAAGTCTAAAACAATTTGGATTGATTTTAATACAGCATACAACCCATATTGCGCTTACTCATATCGATACTCATGCCCTATCCCACCAGAGATAAATTCATTAGAGGTAGAAATAATGGCAGGAGAAAAAACACCATTGGAGCACTAATTCGATTTATGAAATTTTACTCTGTTATTCAATAGGAAACAGAAGCCACTTATTTTCAACTTTATTTCTCGTTAATATTTTGAATTGCACATTCTACAGTAGCGATATCAATATATCCTTTTGCTATCACGAAAAACTCTCCTGATACTTTTACAAATAAAGCTGGAAAACGTGTTCTTTCCGAATTTTTTAAGTGCGCATAAAAAAAGCGTTTAATTTCTTAAACGCTTTCCAAAAATAAATGTTTTTTTTAATCCGAAAACTTCTCAATCACAGCTTGTGTTACACCTGTATTGGAGAATCCACCATCATGAAATAAATTCTGCATAGTTACGTATCTTGTTAAATCAGAAAACATTGCAACACAATAATCAGCACAGGCCTCAGCTGAGGCATTACCAAGTGGGGACATTTGTTCCGCGTAATTAATAAACTCATTGAAGCCTTTAACACCACTTCCGGCGGTGGTCATTGTAGGAGATTGCGATATTGTGTTCACACGAACGTTATTATCGATTCCATAGTGGTAACCAAAACTTCTTGCAATTGACTCCAAATAAGACTTATTATCTGCCATATCATTATAATCAGGAAAAGTACGTTGTGCAGCAATATATGTTAAAGCTACAATAGATCCCCAGTCATTCATTGCATCTTGTTTCTTTGCCGTTTGCATTACTTTATGAAAAGATAAAGCTGAAACGTCAAGTCCTTTTTGAGTGAAATCATACTTTTGGTCGGTGTAATGACGTCCTTTTCTAACGTTAATTGACATTCCAATTGAATGTAGAATAAAATCAATTTTACCTCCGAGAATCTCTACAGATTGTGAAATTAGATTATCAAGATCTTCAACACTCGTTGCATCAGCAGGAATTATCTCACTACCTGTTTTTTCGGCAAGCTTGTTAATTTCTCCCATTCTCATTGCAATAGGCGCATTAGTCAAAACAAAAGTAGCTCCTTCTTCATGGGCTCTTTCTGCAACTTTCCAAGCTATTGATTGAGCATTCAATGCTCCGAATATGATTCCTCTTTTTCCTTTCAGGATGTTATTTGACATAGTTTCTTCTTTGTGGTACAAAATTAAAATTATTAATCGATTTAAAGTCTATGTGTTTACTTCTATTTTCAGTCCATCGTATGCTACGAATACATTTTTTGGTAGAATCTTTTCTATTTCAACATGTGTATCAAATAAATGCGATATGTGAGTCAAATAAGCCTTTTCAGGATTTATTTCTTCAATAAATGCGAGCGCCTCTGAAAGATTAAAGTGTGAAATGTGCTCTTTTTTCCGAAGTGCATTGACGATAAGAATTTTAGTACCTTTAATTTTGGCTTTTTCATCTTCCGAAACTGTTTTAGCATCTGTTATATAAGTAAAATGTCCTATTCTAAAACCAAGAACAGGCATTTCCTTGTGCTTAACTTCAATCGGTATGAATTCAAGACCTTCTCCAATGGGAAATGAATACTCTTTCGAGATAATATTCAAATTTACTTTCGGTAATCCAGGAAATTTATTTTCTGCAAACACATAATGGAATTCTCTTTTTAGCGCTGTTTCTACTTGAGAAGAACAATAGACCTCCATGTCACGTCTTTCTTTCCAATTAAACGCGCGAACATCATCTAATCCCGCAATGTGATCTTTGTGCTCATGCGTGAAAACAATTGCGCTCAGAGTATTCACTTTTTCTCTTAGCATTTGCTGCCTAAAATCTGGCCCCGAATCGATTACATAATTCTTACCATTTGCTGAAATCATAATTGAGCTGCGTAATCGTTTGTCCTTAATGTCATTTGATTGACAAACTTCGCACTCGCATGCTATTACGGGTACCCCTTGTGATGTTCCTGAACCAAGAATAGTTATTTGCACTTGCTCTTATTTGATACGTAAATTTAACATTATCTTAGAAAAGGGAATTGCAATTTATTTACTAAATTTTCTTTTTTAAAATTCGAGTAAAAATCAATCCCCAACCAGCTATCATCAAAACTCCACCTAATGGCGTTATTGGTCCCAGGAAAATAAATTTCCCTATAATCTCTTGCAATGAAATGAAATAAAGTGACAGAGAAAATAAGAGACCACCAATGATAATAAGTTGAATTGGCAATTTATTCGATATGCCAATATTTGCATAATTCAATCCAATTATGAATAATGAGATCCCCATGTACATTTGATATCGTACACCTGTTTCAAAAGTTTGTTGGTATTTTTCACTAATCAAATCTTTCAATGCATGCGCAGCAAAAGCACCCAAAACAATTGCTAAAAGAATAAGTAGAATTGCTATTAAAGTTATTCTTTTATTCATGACCTAAATTTAATGTATGTTCTAAAACAGCACTCCATCCTTTCCAATGTCCATAGTCTCCAATCGTTTCATTATGCCAAAGGAAGGTGAATTCACCTCCATATTTTTTGACTTCAGCGTAGAGCTCTGATATTTTCACCTTGCTTTCATCAATGGACAGCTTCATATATTCATTCAAGCTACCATCCATGTATACGAGTGGATGGATTGTTAATTCGCTGGGGAAATTCGCCCATAAATCAAACCATAAATGAGGCCTTGCTGTTCCGCATCTAAAGCCAACATTTTCAGCAAACCCCATTGAATATTCATTTTGAAAACCTGCATCTTCCAAGACTTGGAATGTCAGCGGTAATCTTAATTTTAAAAAGTGTTGCCGTGAAGAATTTATTTTCCTTTTCAATACACTCTCTAATACTATTTTCTCTTCCTCTATAAATTCAAGCCTACTGTTTGAAGCATAACTTGGATGTAAATTAATTTCAACAGAATGACCAATTTCACGAATTAATTCTTTGTGTTTTTCATTTTCGATGCTGATATTTCTGTCAAATTTCGAAAGCTTTCCAATCAACCAAAATATTTTAGTATTATTGAACCTACCCGCGATGTCTTTAATTTTAGAAAAGGTGTCATAGGGGTCCACCCCACCATTAAGAACATCTTTGCGCTCTACCAGTCTTTTTGTTTCTCCTCGAAATGTATCTTTCAGACGAGAAAGAAAATTGCGCTTTCCTTCTTTTAATTTATATGCATAAGTATTGTCAATATCAAAAGTTGGTAAAATCTCAATAGATCGACTAATTAGCGACAAGTCAACTCCACAAAATTCGATAATCGATTCTGACCAACGATCGCATTTAGCTTTTTCTACCCAGTTAAATGAGTTGAGAATACTCTGATCATAAGGAAATCGACCATGTTTATCCGTTATAAGGCACGAATATTCTTCATATCGTGTCAAAATATAAAATACTGAGGCAATAGGATCAACAACACCTTTAATAGAAAGACAATCTTCATTTTCAAAATTGCTTTTACCTAATTCCTGTTCAGTAATGCCTTCTTCAAAAAGTAATACAGAAGGAATAATAGTTGGACTACTGTCTAAATTGAAATTACTGTAGTTAAGCTTCGTTTCTTTCGAGTCAATAAATTCCTTTTTATTCAATGTAAATGAATAATCAACTCCTCTGATTTTAAAAATAAAATCAAAAGTATATTGTAATCGATTCGTTACATTTTCTACAAAAACAAGTACCATAAATAGAGGAAATATTAAATTAATCCACTATCAGCAAAGCTAAAGTATTTTTCATTAGAAAATATTAAATGATCCAGTATTTGTAAATCGATGCATTTACCAAACTCGATTAGTTTTTGCGTCAAAGTTTTATCAATTTCACTGGGGAATAATTGACCACTTGGATGGTTGTGCGCTAATATTATTGCACTGGCTTTCTTTTCTAAAGCTTTGCTGAATATCATTTTACCATCCGCGACTGTACCAGAGAATCCTCCTTTTGAAATTTGAATTTTACCTTTAACTTCATTTGCTCTATTCAAAAGTAAAATGAAGAATTCTTCATGATGTAAGTCCTCAAAATCAGCTTTCAATACTTGAAACGCATCTTTTGATGATTTAATTTTAATTTTCTCTCTCTCAGTGTATCCCGACTTTCTTCGAGCAATCTCTAAACATGCCACTATGCTGATTGCTTTCGCTTCACCAATCCCTTTAAATTTGGTTAAATCTTGAATGGAAAAACCAGCTAAAATTTGTAAATCATTCTCTGCTTCCGCCATAATTTCTTGAGCCAATTGTACCGCTGAAGATTCCCGTGATCCAGAACCTATCAATATTGCAATTAGTTCTGCATCTGATAGGTTTCTCCTTCCTTTTAATAATAGTTTTTCTCGTGGCCTATCATCTTCTGCCCAATAAGGGATAGATTGTATATTCATCAATGGTTTGGTTTAGTTTCCATTTAATTTAAGAATTAATATATCTTTAATTGACTTTTCTATCCTTTATTTTCATTATTTCCAAATTTCTCCATTCAATAAGAATGAAATGTTAGTCTTAATTTATTATAATTTACATCGCTTATCAAAAGATATGCTTTTCTTCTCGGTATGGTTGTTGACAATAGAATTGTGAACAAAACAAAAATTCTGTATCCAAACCGTGTGTTTGAACATGCTAACTTTGGTTTTAATTTTGATTAAATATTTAACAAATGATAAGAAATAACGCGCTCTTCCTTTTTTCAATGATGCTGCTAGGAGCCTGTGCTCAGGAATCTATTGTTATACCTGATACAATTGAAGAACCAAAAGAAGCAATGGTTATTAACTTAAGCTCATTTTTGTTAAACATTCCGGAGTTAGACGCTAAAGTAGATAGTATATACAATTTAATGAGCGATACTGCTATTGTAGGACAATTGATTATGCCTGCCGTAGGACGCTTAGGCCAAAAAGAAGATTCAATTAAAAACTTATTAAAAGACCAATTGATTGGTGGTGTTCTTCTCTTGAACGGAACCAAAAAGGAATGTACTGACTGGGTTATTAAATTTGAAGAAATGAATAAAACTGAAGGCAATTTACCTTTTCTTTATTCTGCCGATGCTGAACCTAGCCTAGTCAATCGTAAAATAATTGGTACGACTCCAGTTCCTAAGGCAAATAAAATAGTTGATTCGACTGAGGCAGCGAAAGTTTCAAAAACTATTTCAACAGACTTAAACGAAATAGGAATAAATTATAATTTTTCACCAGTCGTTGATTTAGCAAAAAATAAGACTGTTGGTTACCGAGGCTTTGCTAATAACCCAAAAAATGTTATCCCCTTTTCTCAAGCTTTCCTTTTACAGTCTCAGAGGCAAAACATCATTGCAACCGCAAAACATTTCCCTGGTCATGGTTTAGTTAGTGGAGATACACATAAAGCTTTACAAGTAATCAATGGAGATTTAAAAGAATTGAAATACTACCCGCCATTGATTGAATCTGGCGTGCTTTCCATCATGGTGGCTCATATCGCAATAACAAACAACACATTGTTTGACACAAAGGGATTACCAGCAACGACATCACGCATCATGGTAAATGACCTACTTCGTGATAGTCTCCAATTTAAAGGATTAATTGTAACTGATGCAATGAATATGGGGGGTGTTTCTAATATTAAAAGTGCTTCATCTCTTGCCATTGCAGCTGGCTGTGATATTCTCTTGATGCCAAAAGATTCTCGAAAAGCACATCAAGAAATTCTTGCTAAGTACCAATCCGATAATCAATTTAAAAAACAAGTAGAAAGTTCTGCTAAACGAATTATTCGAATGAAAATTTGCCTGGGACTTATCGAATAAATTTTCTTTAGTATTAGTTGATGTAAAACAAGGTCTTATTCAATGTTTCTGCTATTTTTGTTAACTAATGCTATTACAGAAAATAAACAACATCATCGATTCTTTTGAACCTATAAGTTTAATCGAGATGGATACAGTTAAATTAATGAATCGTGTTGATACTAAATTTGTTTTTTCGAAGATTGATCTAGAACGTTTATTGCCTATTTTGACTAAAGACTACTATATTCTCAATGTGGAAGGCGAACGATTATCAAAGTACGTAAGTTTGTATTTTGATGACGCTAATTATAGTTGCTACAATGACCATCATAAAGGTAAAGTTAATCGCTTTAAAGTGAGGTATAGAACTTATGTTAATTCTAAATTGACATTCTTAGAAGTTAAGCACAAAATCAAAGGAAGAACACGTAAACATCGCATTAAAGTCGACAAAATACCATCTGCTATGAATGATTCACATTTTGATTTTGTGAAGAAAGCAGGTGTTCTAAGCACAGAAATGAATCCTACACTGATGAATGATTTTATCCGTATGACTCTAGTGAACAAAGCTATGAGCGAACGGCTAACAATTGATTTGAATTTGACATTCGAGAATAAAGGAAAAAATCAGTCTGTTGAAAATGTTGTTATTGCTGAGCTAAAACAAGGCAAAGCAATGCGTAATTCACCATTTTATCAATTGATGAAAGTGAACCAAATCCGACCATTGAAAATCAGTAAATATACTTTAGGTATGATAATGCTATACAGCAAATCGCTAATAAAATACAATCGCTTTAAAAAAAAAATAATCAAACTTTCAAAAATAGACTCAAATGCTGCCTAATATTATTTTAGATTCTTTTACAGAAATTTTCAACTTAACATGGTTCGACAAAGATTTCTATACTCTACTTTTACGTCTGGGGATCAATTTGATATTCATGACAATAATCATTCGATATTTTTATTATCCTGCGACTAAAAGGAAAGACTATTTATTCACATATTATCTAATTGGACTGACAACATTTTTCTTGTGTTTTGGACTTAAAAAGCTAGACATCGATACAGGAATGGGGCTTGGCCTCTTTGCTATTTTCGGTATTATTAGGTACCGTACAGATGCCATTGAAATTAAAGAGATGACCTATCTCTTTCTTATTATTGGGCTGAGTGTAGTCAATTCACTTGCTTCTAATAAAATCAGTGTGGCAGAAATGGCCGTAATCAACTTTAGCGTTGTAGGAGTTACTTATGGATTGGAGTATCTGTGGCTAATAAAGCACCTTACAAGAAAGACTATTGTTTACGAAAGAATCGATTTAATCACTCCAGTTAAGTATGATGAAATGAAAGCTGATATTGAAAAACGTACTGGATTAACATTAGATCATTTTGAGATTGGAAAGATTAATTTTTTAAATGACACCGCACAAGTCAGATTATTTTATTACGCTGAAGAGCAGGCAATGTCGGATTATCATAACGACTAATTGATTCCTTTATGGATCTCAAATTTTCATTTCGGCTATTACTCCTTCCTTTCAGTTGGATTTATGGCTTCATTACTCATTTAAGAAACCTACTCTACTCAATCGGTATTTTCCATAGCTTCAAAATTCCTAAAAAGTCAATTTGCGTCGGAAATCTATCTATTGGTGGTACTGGGAAGACACCACATGTCGATTTATTAGTGGACCTACTTCTGTCCAAGAATAAAAAAGTAGCTGTCCTAAGTCGTGGCTATGGGCGAAAAGCAAAAGGACTTATTGAAGTTAAAAAAAAGTCAATTGCAATTGAAGTTGGTGATGAACCATTGTTTTACAAGAAAAAACATGGCGACAATCTTACTGTAGTTGTTGCTGAAAAAAGAAAAATAGGGGTTGATTATATCCTTAAAAATAATCCAAAAAATGACATCATTGTTCTTGATGATGCTTTTCAACATAGAGCTGTAAAAGCGGGGCTAAATATCTTAATCACAGAGTTTAATCGCCCATTTTATTCAGATTTTGTTTTACCTGCAGGTAATTTGCGTGAATTTTCCTCGGGCAAAAGAAGAACGGACATTATTATCGTCAGTAAATCACCCGACAACATTAGTAAAGAGAATGAGGCAGAAATTCGACGAAAAATTGGATTTAATCCAGAAAAAATATTCTTCTCTAAAATTAACTACCAACCACTAAAATGTTTCAACTTAGGAATTGAAACAGAAACGGAAAGTATTCTGCTCATAACAGGAATTGCCAACCCTACGCCACTTATTGATAAACTAAAAGAAAATTATTCTGTAACTCACTTAAATTATCCAGACCACCATACATTCAACAGTCAAGATATAGCTGAAATTCATCAAAAATTTGATACATTTGCTACTGGTAATAAAATCATTGTAACGACAGAAAAAGATTTTATGAGACTCAAAGATATTGACCTTGTAAAATCGAATCAAAACAATTGGTTTTATCAACCAATAATTACAACAATTAAAGAAGAAACTAAATTCAATCAGATTATATATGAGTATTGCAAAGTTTAAAGAAACCAGCGATTATATTCAATCACGCACCAATGTTAAACCATCAGTAGGAATTATCTTAGGCACAGGTCTTGGAGGCTTAGTGAATGAAATCAATATTATCGATGAAATACCATACAAAGAGATTCCGAATTTTCCTGTTTCAACTGTTAAGAGTCACTCTGGTAAATTGATTTTTGGAGAACTAGGTGGAAAACAAGTTGTGGCAATGCAAGGACGTTTTCATTTTTATGAAGGCTATACAATGCAAGAAGTTACATTTCCAGTAAGGGTAATGAAATTCTTAAACGTTGAACGTCTTTTCGTTAGTAACGCTTCTGGAGGAGTCAACCCTGACTTTGAAGTTGGAGAAATCATGATTATTGATGACCACATTGATTTATTTCCTGCGCACCCATTAACTGGAAAAAACTTTGACGAATTAGGCCCACGTTTTCCTGACATGATGCATACTTATGATGCTAAAATGATTGAATTAGCCAAAAAAATTGCGGAAGAAAAAGACATTAAAGTGTCTCAAGGAACATATGCTGGTCTTACAGGACCAACACTTGAAACACCTGCAGAATACAACTACGTAAGAGTAATCGGTGCAGATACTGTTGGCATGTCGACTGTGCCAGAAGTAATTGTAGCGCGCCACATGAATATCCCCTGCTTTGCAATTTCAATAATTACAGACTTAGGCGTGCCAGGTATGATTCAAGAGACTAGTTTAGAGGATGTTATCGCAGTTGCCAGTAAACAAGAGCCAAAGATGACAATTATTATGAAGGAATTGATTACAAGAGTATAAAATGAAAGAAGAAATTCGATCAAAATATCAGGCAGTTATTGGGTTAGAAGTTCATGCGCAAATGTTAACCAAAACAAAAGCATATTCTTCAGATGTGAATGAATTTGGAGCAATTCCCAATTCTAATGTTAGTGTTATTACACTAGGTCATCCTGGAACATTGCCAAAGATGAATGTTAAAACCATAGAATTTGCTATTCGAATGGGATTGGCTTTGGAATCAGAGATTACTGAAGTTCAAAATTTTGATCGTAAGAACTATTTCTACCCAGATTTACCGAAAGGTTATCAAATTACTCAAGATCAAACTCCAATATGTACTGGTGGAAAAGTCTATATTAAGGATGATAATGGCAATGAAAAAGCAATTAAGATCACTCGAATTCACATGGAGGAAGATGCCGGCAAAAGCATCCATGATGTTGATGTTCATGACACTTTGGTTGATTTAAATCGAGCAGGAATACCATTGATTGAAATTGTCTCTGAGCCTGACATTCGCTCTTCTCAAGAAGCTTATAACTTTGTTACTGAAATAAGAAAAATTGTTCGCTACCTTGAAATTTGTGATGGAAACATGGAAGAGAGCTCTCTTCGGTGTGATGCTAATATTTCTGTTATGCTTAAAGACGCAAAAGAATTTGGTCGTCGAGTTGAGGTTAAGAATATGAATTCTATCAAAAATGTTCAGCATGCTATTGAATTTGAAATCAAAAGACAAATTGAGCTTATCGAAAAGAATGTAATTGTAGCTCAAGAAACAAGATCTTTTGATGCCTTGAAAGGAATTACGATTTCAATGCGCTCAAAAGAGGCCGCCAATGATTATCGATTCTTCCCAGAACCTGATTTACTTCCAATTAAAATAAAACAAGAGCAAATTGACACAATTAAGTCAGAAATGCCTGCTTTACCGAGAGAATTGTTTCTGAAATACACAAATGAATTTGGCCTCTCAGAATATGATGCATATAACATTACGGATAATAAGGCGCTTGCTTTGTTCTATGAGTCAATTATTTCACATACTAAAAATTACAAATCAGCTGCGAATTGGTTGATGGGTGACATTAAATCATACCTAAACACAAATGGTTTTGAGGTGAGAGAATTCCCTATTTCTGCTGAAACGGTAGCCGAGTTAATTGCAATCATTGATACTGGTAAAATTTCATCAACGGTAGCTTCTCAAAAAGTCTTTACTGCTTTATTAGAAAATCCGAATCAAGCTCCACTTGAAATAGCCAAAGGATTAAATTTAATTCAAGAATCTAATGAAGATTCGATTTTAGAATATGTCAACGAAGTCATTACACAAAACCCTGATGAGGTAGAACGCTTTAAAAATGGTGAAAAACGCCTTACAGGCTTCTTTATGGGGAAATTGATGCAAATTTCCAAAGGAAAGGCTGATCCAAAAGCTGCTAATCGGTTAATGACTGAAACTTTAAATAAATTATAATGAAAAAATTCATTGGACTCATACTTTTGCTTCTAATATTCGTATCATGCGGTGAAAATGAAGTTGTCCCTACTGAAATTAAAGAAGGAGACAATTTTACTATTTCAGGAACTGTGATTGGTTCAGAAAATCAAGTTTTTTATCTTGAGGCGATGAGTCAACAAGGTAATATTAGTATTGCCAATGCCAAAGCGAATAAGGAAGGTCACTTTGAGTTGACAGGAACTATACCTGGATTTGGAATGTATCAATTACGTATTGGCGAAGAGAATGACAAGATTATCCCTTTAACGCTTGTACCTGAAGATCTAGTTATTATTTCAGCCGACATAGAAACATATATCTCTACTCCTAAAATTTCAGGAACTGATTGGGGAGGAGTAATGACAGAATATATGTCAAAATTTTCTAAATTCCAAGAAGACCAAAATAAATTAATGGCTTTGAAAGGGACACTTTCTAACGGTGAAATTACTGAACGATTTCTAGAACTTAAAAGCGAAGTTGATGCGTTTGCATTAAATGCAATGAAAAGTGACCCGGGCAATCCATTCAATATTGTTTTATTATCCTCAGCTACTCCAACTATGGGATTTGAAAACTGGTCAGCAGACAATCTAGATATACTTTATGCAGTTTTAAAAGCCTATGAGCAAGAATTCACAAATTCTCCAATAACCTCAACTTTATCAAATCAAATTTATCAAATTGATGTTGCTTATAAAGCATACGTCGCAGATAATTCTGGAGAAAGAATTGCTCCCGAGATTTCAATGAGCAATCCTGCTGGTGAAATAATGTCATTATCATCATTACGTGGACAGTATGTCTTGATTGATTTTTGGGCATCTTGGTGCGGTCCTTGCCGAAGCGAAAACCCAAATTTGGTTAAACTATATAATCAATATAAGGACAAAGGCTTTACAGTGTTTTCTGTTTCTCTCGATAAAAGTCTGGATAAATGGAAAGAAGCAATAGAAAAAGACAACCTATCATGGCCTAACCACGTCAGTGATTTGAAGCAATGGAATACGCCGATGACATCTTTGTATGGCTTTTCATCAATCCCACATACTGTATTAATCGATACAGAAGGGAAAATTATCGCTACAGGATTAAGAGGAGAAAGTTTGGAACAAAAATTGAAAGAGTTACTTTAAAAAAATATTATGAAAGCAATAATTATCACATTAAGTCTATTAATTGTAAATCTGTCTTGGGCTCAAGTTAATGTCATCGTATCAGGGAATATTTTTAATACACCCACAAATAAACTAGAATTACTTCATTTTGACGGTAAAAATCTCCAGAAATTGGCAGAAACACAAATGAATGATGATGGAACTTTCAAAATCGAAACTGAGGTTCCTGTAGAAGATTACTACATACTTAAAATTGGAGAAACGAACGTTAATTTAGTATTGAAAAATAAATCTGAAATACAAATTTACGGTGATGGAGCTAAATTAGATGAGTTCCTTAACATCGTCAACTCTGTCGCATCTTCAAACATGCACAAGTTTTATGGAGAAGTTAAAAAATGGTCCGATTTAATTGATCAAGCAAACAAAGAAGTGAAAAATGACCCATCTAAATCAATCGAGGTTAATACAAGAATGGAAGTTGAATCAAAAAAATTCAAAGGTTTGCAAAACACTTTCATTAATCAAAATGCTAACTCACCTGCGCTATACGCCGCATTATCGACGTTAGATTTCAACACAGACTTTGCTTCCTATGAAAAAGTAATGAATCAACTTATGTTTTGCTTTAAACAATCTCCTACTGTAGCCAAAGCATACAAGAGATTTGAGGCAGTTCTAGCGCAAAAAAATGCTTCCAACCAATTAGCTCCTGGAAAATTAGCTCCAGACTTTGAAGAAACTAAAACTGATGGTTCCAAAATGAAACTTTCAGACTTGAGAGGTTCAGTAGTACTAATCGATTTTTGGGCCTCATGGTGTGGTCCTTGTCGTAGAGAAAATCCTGCTGTTGTTCAATTGTATGAACAGTACAAAGATCAAGGATTTACAGTTATTAGTGTCTCTTTGGATAAAGACAAAGCTAAATGGCTAGCAGCAATTGAAAAAGATAATTTATCATGGCCAAATCATGTAAGCGATTTAGGCTCTTGGAATAGTAAAGTTGCACGTCAGTATGGGGTGAGCAGTATTCCTTTTACCGTATTATTAGATGCTGAAGGTAAAGTCATTAAAACAAAATTAAGAAGTCATGATTTAGCAGTCGAATTGGCTAAACTCTTTGACAAATAATGGTATCCACAGCTAAGAAAGTTTATTTCGCATCGGACTTTCATTTGGGAGCTCCGGACTATGACTCAAGTTTACTTCGTGAAAAAAAGATTGTAGCCTGGCTCAATCACATTGAGCCAACAGCGAAAGAAATCTATCTTGTTGGAGATGTCTTCGACTTCTGGTTTGAATATAAAAGAGCAGTTCCAAAGGGATTTGTTCGTCTACTTGGGAAGCTTGCTGAATTGTCAGATAAAGGTATCCCCATCCATATTTTTACTGGAAATCATGATATGTGGATTTTTGACTATTTACCGAAAGAAATTGGCGTTTCAATTTATCGCGAACCTATTGAGAAGACGTTCTTTGGTAAAAATTACTTGATTGGACATGGAGATGGCCTTGGTCCTGGAGATAAGGGCTATAAGTTTCTAAAAAAAGTTTTCGCTAATAAATTTTGCCAATGGTGTTTTGCAAGGCTCCACCCTAATTTCGGAATTTGGATCGCTGATAAATCAAGTAAAACAAGTCGTGCAAAAACAGGTAAAAGTGATGAGATTTTTTTAGGAGAAGATAAAGAATGGCTCATTCAGTATTGCAGAGATGTGTTAGAAAAAAAAGAGATGGACTACTTCATTTTTGGTCATCGACACTTGCCTTTAGAATATCCCCTGAACGATAAGTCTATCTATATAAACTTAGGGGAATGGATTAACTATTGCACCTACCTCGAAATTGATGATAAGGGTACTCGATTGTTAACATGGAATAATTAATCTATTATATAAGAGTAATCTTTAGTAGAGTTCGTATTTCAGAGTTGTGAGAAGAACAATTCAATTGTTGCTAAGGAATTTTGGCTCAGAATATGCCCTTCCGGAGAAATCAAAAAAATAGTTGGAATTGAAAAAACACCATAGTCTCTTGCCGTTTTTGACAGTAACACAAGATTACTTTGTTCAATAATTTGATGTTCCCAGCTAAAGCCATCCCTATTTGAAGCTAATTCTCCATTCTTTGTGTTTTTCTCAAATGCATAAGTGACAATTTTCACTTTATGCTTATACTTTTTATAAAACTGCACAAGATCTAAGTTTTCAGCTCTACATGGCCGACACCAAGACCCCCAAAAGTTCAAAATCACATATTCTCCGCGCAAATCTTCTAGCCTAAAATGAGTACCATTAAGCAACGTCGCTTCAATTGATGGAGCTACTTCGCCTTCTTTTGCCGTTGATGATTTAATATATGCGCAAAACCCTATTACGAGTACAATTAAAGCAGTGATACTATAAGAAATTGTTTTTATCATTCTCAAATTTTCATTCTTCATTGTAAAGATAGAATACCATTATATAATAAAACTATGTCTCTCTATCAAATGATAATAAATTGATTAATTTTGATACAAACCCCCATTATGGATAGAGAATTAGAAAAGCGTAGCAATGGGAATTGTGAACTATGTAATCTTTCAGAAGAATTAGTCATTCTCCCGGTGAGTCCTAAAAATTCAAGCTTAATTGAAAACTGTATTCACATATGCACAAATTGTAACGCTCAAATAACTGGAGAAACGGATTACATTAACAATCATTGGAGATGTCTCAACGATAGCATTTGGAGCGAAGTTGACGCAGTAAAAGTCGTAGCTTGGAGAGTTCTTAATGAACTCAAGAGTGAAGGTTGGACATCAGACCTCATGGATATGATGTATTTGGATGAGGCTACTGAGGCTTGGGCAAAAGAAGGTCTACCTGATGAAGATGCTATCAAACATGTTGACAGTAATGGTGTTCAATTGCAATCTGGGGACAGTGTTGTTCTTATAAAAGATTTAAAGGTAAAAGGTGGAAACTTTACGGCAAAACGGGGAACACATGTTAGAAATATTGTTCTCGTACATGATAATGCAAACCACATAGAGGGAAAAGTAGAAGACCAGCGAGTTGTTATTCTTACCCAATACGTGAAGAAGTAACTTTCATCTAGCCATAACTAAAAATAGATTGCTTCTTATTATATACAATCAGTAAATTGTGCAACTAAATCTAATTTAATAAGCGCCAAGATTATTTATTATTGAATAAAAAAAGCCGATGAATTTCTTCATCGGCTTTTCTATTTAATGTATTGTAATCCTCAATAGAGGAAGACTATAATTAATCTTTAACAATTCTGTAAACACCTGTGTTTGAACCGTTGTTCAATTCAATGATGTATATTCCTTTAGAAAGTCCTTCTAAATTAACAGAGAATTGAGCTCCTGATACTACATCAGTAGAAACAATTGTTCCATCAACAGAATAAACGACTATAGAAGCATCAGATACTTCTTCAGTTAACTCTATGTTTACAATTCCGTTAGTTGGATTAGGGTATACGTTAGCAGACGTTAAGATGTTCTCATTAATAGATGCACCTGCATCTACTCCAAAGTTTGCTCTAATATGCAAGTTTGAACCTAAGTTAAAAGCTTCAGCATTTGAGAATGCTGGACCATTTGGATTAGTATCCCAATTTACCCAGTTAGTACCTAATTCGTATACATTAGCTGAAGTAGCAATTGTAATGTTATTAGCATACTCATGACATGCAACCATATATTCAGTTCCAGCAGCAGCAGCTAAAGGAGTTGATAAAGGTAGTGTTAAAGTTAAAAACCCATCATTAAAAGCGGTAAGTGTATCAGCTGCTGTAAACTCATATCCTAGAGATGAAGCGATTTCAGCAGTTGGTGTTCCACCTGTCATATCCCAAACACTAAAACGTGTAGAATCTCCAAGAACTGGAGCAACAATAATAACAGTAATAGATGTCAATTCATCAGCAACTGGAGACATATAAGTGTGACCTAAAACACCATTTGCGTTAGCAGCTCCAATTCCTAAAGAACCACCAAGAACAACTCCGTTATCTCTTGCAAGAATACTATCATTGTACATGATTGAAACAGTAATCATATCATTACCAGGGTTACCATCAACATCTGTCATAGAAGCAACAAAATCAATATCAACCATTCCTAGTGAAGTCGCAGTATAACCAACCGTTCCTGCAGTAGTTGCACTAGCACCTGGTGCTAAAGAAGCAGTAGGAGCAGTTGCATCAGTTGCAACACCGTTAACTAAAACATTAGCCATTGCATTCATTGCAGCAGCAGAACCATTGTTAAATACTGTAGCTTCAAAAGACAAAGGAGCCACTTGAGCTAAAGGAACATATGTATAGTAAGTACCTATTCCAGCACTATCCACTGCTAAATCATTGGCCACCTGAAGATCAATACAGAAGTCAACAGAACCACCAGCTCCATCTATTGTTGCTACTGATGTTCCACCTACCATAATATCTAATGCTGATGGAGCATCACCCCAATCATCTACTAAGTGAATCGTGTAACAACTTCCTACCGTAAAACAACCTACTACCTCTGTGAAAGTACCATCATTTCCATAAGCACCAGGATCAGCACCACCGGCAACTTGCAATCCTTCACCTGCACATCCTACTAAAGTATTACCATATGCTGCAACAGTGTTTGTTCCACAAGCATCTCCTTGAGGTGTCATTTCCCAATAAGTTTCATAACCCCAGCTATCTGTTGTTACACTAACGGTTAATTCAGCCTCACCTCCTGGACATTGCGCCATAGAAATTGAACCGAACATTACAGTTGCAATTACCGTCATTAAAAATTGTAATTTTTGTTTCATATTAATTTTATTTATTTATTTAAATCAAATGTACACTATTTTTTTTTGAATAAATTCAGGTAGCATATATATTTTTTAAAAAATGTGTTTTAATTAATATTTCAGAGTATTCAGCGAACATTTAAAATTATTCTTCGGTAAATTAAGTACATTTGCCTTCAAAAAATGAGTAGATGAGCCTAACAGAGATTAATAAAAGAAGGACTTTCGGTATTATTTCTCACCCGGATGCTGGTAAAACGACTTTAACTGAAAAATTACTTCTTTTTGGTGGAGCCATTCAATCAGCTGGAGCTGTCAAGAATAATAAAATTAAGAAAACAGCTACTTCCGATTTTATGGAAATCGAAAAGCAAAGAGGTATCTCTGTTGCGACTTCTGTGATGGCTTTTAATTACAAGGGAAAACAAATCAACATTTTAGATACACCTGGACATAAGGATTTTGCTGAAGATACTTTTAGGACGCTTACAGCTGTCGATAGTGTCATTTTAGTAATTGATGTTGCCAGTGGTGTTGAGGCCCAAACAGAAAGGCTGATGGAAGTTTGCAGAATGCGTAAGACTCCCGTTATTATTTTTATCAATAAGCTGGATAGAGACGGAAAAGAATCTTTTGATTTATTGGATGAATTAGAAGAAAAACTAATGATTAAAGTTAGACCTCTTACTTGGCCGATAGGTATGGGGGATCGTTTTAAAGGTGTTTACAACATCTATAAGGAAGAATTGAATTTATTTTCTCCTAATAAAACAGGGATTGCGGATGACATCCAATCACTCTCAGATTTAAATTCTAAAGAATTAGACGAGAAAATCGGGACTGATGCAGCTGATGAATTACGCGAAGAAATTGAAATGATTGAAGGCGTTTACGATCCATTTGATCGTGAAGAATATTTAAAAGGGGACATTGCTCCTGTATTTTTCGGTTCGGCGGTCAATAATTTTGGTGTCCAAGAATTATTGAATGCTTTCTGTGAAATCTCCCCTTCTCCAATTGGGCGAGATGCTGATACCAAAAGAGTTGAACCCACAGATGATAAATTCTCAGGTTTTGTTTTCAAAATACATGCAAACCTTGATCCTAAGCACAGAGATAGAATTGCCTTTTTACGAATTGTTTCAGGAAAATTTCAAAGAAACACATTTTATAATCATGTTAGAAATGAGAAGAAAATGAAATTCCCAAATCCAACATCATTCATGGCACAAGACAAAAGTGTCATTGATGAAGCTTATCCAGGTGATGTAATTGGATTATACGATTCTGGCAGCTTCAAAATTGGAGATACGCTTACAGAAGGTGAGAAATTCAATTTCAAAGGTATACCTAGTTTTTCACCGGAGATTTTCATGGAACTTGAAAACCTAGACCCTATGAAAAATAAGCAAATGAATAAGGGCATCAAACAGTTAATGGACGAAGGTGTTGCTCAATTGTTTATTCAACAACCAGGGAATAGAAAAATTATTGGAACTGTGGGACAACTTCAATTTGAAGTAATCAGCTATCGATTAGAACATGAATACGGAGCAAAATGTCGTTTTATGCCAAAAAATTACTTCAAGGCTTGCTGGATTACGTCTACTGATAATGAGAAATTTGAACAATTTAAACGTGCTAAGGCTCGTTACATAGCGCTTGATAAAGATAAGCACATAGTTTTCTTAGCAGAGACACCTTTTTTACTGCAAATGGCAGAACAAGACTATCCAGAATTATCTTTCCATAAGACATCAGAATTTATGCTTGAAGAATAATATATTCGAACTTATTCGTTTAAACAATCTCTTCAGGTAATTCGTCTAAAGTGACCAACTTTCCAATATCCACTTTACATACAATATGATTCAACCCGTTTGTTAAAAACAAGTAATTAGCATTCAATTTAGCATTATACTGAGCAATTTGAAGCATTACCTTATCATTTACAGGGATTTCAGGAGCTTTACATTCAACTATTAAAACAGGATTCTGACTTCTATCAAGAACAACGATGTCTGCTCGTTTGTTTACGCCATTGTAATTTAAACTGTATTCTGAAACAATCAAACCAATTGGAATTTTCTTCTTGTTAATGAGGTAATGAATCACATGTTGACGAACCCATTCTTCAGGAGTGCACAATAAATCTAGTTTACGAATTGCACACCAAACATATACCTTCCCATTTTTTCGTTTAAGTCGAAGTGGTGCTTTAGGAAAATCTAAGGGAGTGATCATTTCATCCCTATGAGTAATAGCTCAATATCTTTGAAACTCAAATCAAAAACCTTTCCGAGTACTTCACTCGTGAGAATACCTTTATAGATATATACACCTGACCTAAATCCGCTATCACGAGCAATTAACTCTTTGCATCCACCCATTTCACCCATATTCACGAGTATTGGAGAAAATATATTGGACAATGCAAATGACGCCGTTCGAGACACTCTGGATGCAATATTTGGGACACAATAATGAATGATGTCGTGCTTTACAAAAGTTGGGTTATTGTGGGTTGTGACGCGGGAAGTTTCAAAACAGCCTCCTTGATCAATACTCACATCAATAAGCACAGAACCTGGTTTCATATTCATGATCATTTCTTCTGTAACGACACATGGAGTTCTACCCAAAGGAGCTCTTAATGCTCCTATCACTACATCTGCGCGCATTAGTGACTTTGCTAAAACCTTAGGCTGAATAACCGATGTATATACTCGAACGCCCAAATCATTCTGCAATCTTCGTAGTTTTGAAAGAGAATTATCAAATACCTTTACTGAAGCTCCTAGACCAAGTGCTGAACGTGAAGCATATTCTCCAACAGTTCCTGCACCAATTACAACAACTTCAGTAGGCTGAACACCAGCAATTCCTCCAAGCATCAATCCCTTTCCTTTGTGAAAAGAGGAGAGTAATTCACCAGCAAGAAGCATAGCAGTTGTTCCAGCAATTTCCCCCATTGTTCTAACCACTGGAAAAACTCCACTATTATCACGTATATAATCCCATGCAATAGCAGTGATTTTTTTCTCCATTAATTTTTGAAGAATAATTTTTGGCTGAATTGAAATTTGTAATGCTGATATTAGGGTCTGATTCCCAGGCATCATCTCTACTTCATCTTCATTGGGAGGTGCAACTTTGAAAATTAAGTTACACGAAAATATTTCTTTACGATCATAGCAAATCTGCGCTCCAGCTTCGCTGTAATCATTGTCCGAAAAATTAGAACCTTCCCCACTCTTCGATTCAACTTTGACCTCATGCCCTTGTGCAACTAATAAAGAAATAGTTTCTGGAACAAGTGCAACACGTCTTTCTTGAAATGAACTTTCTTTTGGGATTCCTATAAATAAATTTCCTTTTTTTCTAGTAATTTCTAGCATTTCCTCCTTTGGAAGTAAGCTGCCTTGTTGCATTAAATGTTTTAAAATTTCTGGATCTGTAATCATATATCTATCGTTAGCGTTCTAGAATTATCCTCATTTCTACGAATATACGACCAAATCACATTATCTGGAAGTAGATTTCTAATTTTTTCTGGCCACTCAATAAAACAAACATCTCCAGAATAGAGCATTTCTTCTATTCCAATATCAAGTGCTTCTAATTCGTCTTCAATTCGGTAAAGGTCAAAGTGATAAATTTTCCCAAACATTTCACTCGTATAATTATTAACCAAAGAATAAGTCGGAGAACCTTCCGCGTCTTCAATTCCCATTGCTTTTAGCAAAGAAAGGATAAAGGTCGTTTTACCACTCCCCATTTCAGCTTCAAAAGCAAATACTTTTCGATGTCCAACTCGCTCAATAAATTCTGTTGCCGTTGCTGGTAAATCATTTAAAGTCTGAATGTGAATATCCATTATTTCGGAACTAATTCTATGTATGGTATCAGTAATTCTTCCAGTGAAATCCCTCCATGTTGAAATGTATCATTATAGTACTTCACAAAATGATTGTAATTGTTTGGGTAAACGAAAAAATCTTGATCACGTACAAAAACGAACTCAGAATTGATACTTGTCTTTGGTAAAAATCCTTCAAGTGGGTCTTTTATTTGAAAAACATCTTTATCCTTATAAGATAAGCTTCTACCTGTTTTATATCTTAAATTGGTATTTGTGCTTTTTTCTCCTACAATTTTCACAGGATTTGCAACTCTAACCGTTCCATGATCTGTTGTTATTACTAATCGTTTACCCGAAGCTGCAATTTTTTTTACAATATCATGCAATGGCGAATGCTCAAACCAAGAAACCGTCAATGACCGATAGGCAGACTCATCTCCCGCCAATTCTTTAATCACTTCCATTTCTGTTCTAGCATGTGAAAGCATATCCACGAAGTTATAGACAATTACATTCAATTCATTCGTTAGCAACTGACTGAAATTATCTGCCAATTTTTTTCCTGCGGCAAGGTTTGTTATTTTATTATATGAATGCTTTACTTGGCGGTTCAACGATTTTAGCTGTTCATTTAACAATTCATCTTCAAACATATTCTTCCCACCTTCATCCTCTTCGTTTCTCCAATATTGCGGGTATTTTTTTGCAATTTCAGATGGCATCATTCCTGCAAAAAATGAATTTCTAGCATATTGTGTTGCTGTTGGTAGAATTGAATAAACAATTTCTTCCGATTGAATAGTGTAATATTTAGCAAAAATAGGCTGGAGCATTTTCCACTGGTCAAAACGAAGGTTATCGATAACAATTACAAATAAATCACCCTCATCAAGCTTTGGATTGATTCTTCTTTTGAATAAATCATGAATCATTTGCGGGCCTTCTTCTACTCCATTTAGCCAGTCCAAATAGTTATTTTCAATAAATTTAGAAAACTGTGTATTGGCTTCTTTCTTTTGCATTTCAAGAATTTCTTTCATTCCTGAGTCTTCGATATCATTCAATCGTAGCTCCCAATAAACCAGTTTTTCATAAACTTCACTCCACTCTTCAATATCTAATCTACTGTTCAATTGCATCCCGAGCTCTCTAAACTCTTGTTGATAGCTTGAATTCGTTTTCTGAGTAACCAATTTAGTTTTATCCAAGCTTTTCTTTATGGATAATAATATTTGATTTGGATTAACGGGTTTGATTAAATAATCGGCAATGTTTGATCCGATTGCTTCCTCCATGATATATTCTTCCTCACTCTTAGTTATCATCACTACAGGAACGTGTGGCTTATTTTGTTTAATTTTGGTCAATGCTTCTAAACCGGTTATCCCTGGCATGTTCTCATCAAGAAAAATAATATCAAAATCCTCATTTTCACTTTTTTCGACAGCAGTCATACCATTATTTACAGGAGTAACTTCATAGCCTTTAGCTTCTAAGAATAAAATATGTGGCTTTAAAAGGTCAATTTCATCATCTGCCCAAAGGATTTTTATCTGCATGTGCTTTAATTTTATAGTTTTGAAGTTAAGAATGATTCCAATTATTAAAAGTATGCAATTGAATTCAAAAGTCAACACGAATAACAAGAAGAAAATATTTAACGACCCGGTATATGGTTTTATTTCAATTCCAAGGGAAATTATTTTTGATGTGATTGGACATCCTTTCTTTCAGAGGTTGAGAAGAATTAAACAGCTAGGAATGACTCACCTCGTATATCCAGGAGCTCTGCACACAAGATTTCATCATGTAATTGGTGCAATGCATATTATGTCCAAAGCAGTGTCTAGTATCCGAAAAAAAGGACACAAAATAACGGACGAGGAAGAGCAAGCTGTCCTTTTCGCAATATTACTGCACGACATCGGTCATGGACCTTTTAGTCATGCGCTTGAACACGATATTGTTTCCGGCGTTAGTCATGAAGATATTTCTCGTTTCTTCATTGATCGATTGAGTAAAGAATTTGATGGTGAATTAGACATGGCTTTGCAGGTTTTTGACAACACTCACCCTAAGAAATTCCTACATCAACTCGTTTCTAGCCAGTTGGACATGGACAGAATGGATTATCTTAATAGAGATAGCTTTTACACTGGAGTTAGCGAAGGTAAAATTGGCAGTGACCGTATTATCGAAATGATGGATGTCAAAGATGGAAATCTCGTTCTAGAAGAAAAGGGAATTTATTCTATCGAAAAATTCATAGTTGCTCGAAGGCTAATGTATTGGCAAGTATATCTGCACAAGACAGTAGTTGCTTCAGAATTCATGCTTATTCATATTCTAAGAAGAGCAAAGCAACTGGTTCAGCAAGGAAAGCAGCTTTTCGGTTCTCCGACACTACTCTACTTCATGCAGAATAATATTTCTTTAGAAGATTTTCAAAACGATGATCTGGCGCTTGATAATTTCGCTTTACTCGATGATTTTGATATTATGGGTGCAATTAAAGTTTGGCAAACGAATGATGACAAAGTTCTATCAGACTTATCACGCCGATTAGTAAACCGTGATCTATTCAAAATTGAGATTTCTAAGAAACCATTTTCTAAAGAAAAATTAAGCGATACCAGAAATTTGATTCAAAGCCAGTTAGGGCTTAACAATGATGAAGTTGATTTCTTTGTTTATTCTGACATTCTAAGAAATAATGCTTACAATGAAAACCGAGAAAACATAAATCTTCTAATGAAGAGTGGAGACATCATTGACTTAGCAGAAGCTTCTGACAATTTAAATATCTCAGCTCTCTCAAAACCGGTGAAGAAATACTTTTTGAGTTACCCTGTAATTTGATCTTTTAAAGAAGGAAAAAGCGCAACATTTTCTTCAACAAATTGCTCTAAAGTAGCAAAGAAATTCAAAATATCCTGAGGATTATTCTGTGGGTTAATCGTTACAAATCTAATAAATTCAACATTCTCATGAGATCCATAACCTACAAGTAGAGTTGAATGCTCATACAGCAAAGTACATAAAGCGACTGGTGAGATATCTTTGTAATTGAAACAAATTGATATCGAGTCATCATAACTGTAGAGCGTATAATCGGAATTATTACGAATATATTCTCTTGCAACATCAGCTAAATTGAATTGAACATCAATAATTGCCTCCAGTCCAATTGTTCCAACACTTCTCCATAAAGTCCAAAACTTAAGTGCATCATTTCTACGGCCACATTGAAGAGAAGTTTTTCCTAAGTTAAAATCATCATGATCTGTTTGGTACAAATAGCTAGCATCATTTGAGAATGAATCGTAAAGGTGAACCTTATCCCTAACTAATATTAAAGAACAGGAAAGTGGAGTACCAATCATTTTATGAGCATTAAAGCTAAATGAGTCGACCAATTCTACACCATCAATTAGATGTTTATATTTCTCACTAAAAAGAACTGAGCCACAATAAGCACCATCTAGATGCACCCAAATATTGTGTTTTTTACATATGTCAATAAAATCTTTTATAGAATCAAACGCTCCCAGAACTGTTGTTCCAGCGGTTAGATTTAACAATGTGGGTTTAAACCCATTAACTAAGTCTTCTTCAATTAATTTTTGAAGTGAATCTAATCTTAATTTACCGAATTTATCCGCCTTAACATAGCGAACATTATCTCTACCGATACCACAAAAAGCAGCATTTTTTGGTATGCTATAATGGGACACTTCTGAAGTGTAAACAGTTAACTTATCACTTAATCCAACATTACGGGCATCTGAAACAACTCTATCTCTTGCCATTAACATGGACATAAAATTTGTCATAGAACCACCCGCCGCAAAAGTTCCTCCTGAATTTTCATCCCAACCAATAATATCGCATACATTTCGTAAGACAGTTGCTTCTACTCCAATTTGAGCTCCAGCTGCTTTGTACGTATACATACTATTATTAAGCATTACCGCCAATAAATCACCTAAAATGGCCTTCTCGTTTCGCCCACCAAATAATTGATTGAAAAAACCTGAAGTGGCAGTTCTAGTTGTTGCAAAAACCAATTCTCTGATAACCTTCTCAAAATCAACCTCTGACATAGGAGCTTTTGCTAGAGAAAGATCCAAAGTATTGAATAATTCACTAGAAGGTATGTAAGAAGAAACACTTTTTGTTTTTTCATCCTCCAATAAATCCATAAAGATTTGACTAAATAACTCGAGCGTTTTTTCCATTTTTGCTATATTTCTTTATTTTTTCATCAAAAATAAGAGATTTTTAATGGTTTTGGAGCAATTAACGAAGAAAAATGACTAATTTCATGAAAACAGACTTGCTATCAATTAATCCCTTCAGCGAGAATTTATTCTAAAAATAAATGGAAATCATTACAACGATTACGCAGCTAAAAGATGAGTTAAGTGATACCATACCTAGTGATAGGCCTGGAATTATGAAAAAAATTCAGATTCCAGCCTCCGAATTTACAGAATATGAAACTTGGTCAGAATCATCATATACACGAAATTGCCTCTTTAGAGATGAACAATTTGAATTAATACTCATTTGCTGGTCAGCCAAAAGCAAGTCCCCTATCCATGATCATGACCAAAAAGATTGTTGGATTTATCAAGTCAAAGGAGAATTAATTGAAAAGCGTTATGAATTGGAGAATGAAACACCCGTTTTAAAGCAATCATTTTGCATAAAGACCGGTGAATTAACGTATATGCATGACAGAATGGGCTACCATGAAATCATTAATGACACTAATGAAAGTTCATGCAGCTTACACATCTATGCTGCTCCGATTGACACATGCGAGGTTTATTGCCCTGAAAACAAGCAATTTGAAACGAAGGAATTGAGTTATGATACTGAACTCGTTTAATGCGATATTGACTCATGCTTAAATACTTCACCGGCCGCTACTTCAGCATTACCAAACTCATATGGTAATCGTTCCTTATACAAGTATTTCTTCTGTGTCGATTCATAAGGCCGGTAAACATAATATACCTGATTCTTAAAAATTGAAATTTGTTGAATATAACGATGATTTAGTCTCACATGTTCAGATATTTCTCCTGATTTAGTATCAATCCATCCAATATAAGTGTATCCAGCCCTTTCATATACCGCATAAATTTCACCTGTAACTCTATCTTGTATCACATTTTTTTTCCAACCCGTTTTTTGTGAATTATAGTGATGATATATTGGTATACTATCCAAAACCTCACCGAAATCAGTAAATGTTCGCAGCATATCCTTGTAATAATCAAAAACAAACAAGGTGTCATTTCTTTTAAACATTGGTGCGTATAGCTCTTTATAATATAAGGATTGTGTGAAGTAATTCGCTCCAATCCATATTTCAGCATCGATTCCGGTCTTTATTTCTTTGTTTCTTGCCCAAAGTTGTGCTCGAACATCTACCCATTTATATTCAGAACGATAAAGCTCCATCATTAGCTCGTCTTCAATACCAACTATTTTTGAAAAACTCGAATCTAATTGATCATACGCAACATAATCGAAAGCTGGATAATCCTTATTAAATGTTGAAAAATACATTTTAGAAACATTCGTATCAACGATAGGCGCAACGTACTTCATATAGTAGCCTTTATCAAGTTCAGAAATGCTCAACTTATTATCCTTGACATTAACCCCCATGACCGTATTTTCACAAACAACATGAGTGTTTCCTCGATAATCATGCACCAATTCTAATGACCTATAAGGAATATTGAACCGATTCTTTATCTTTTGACCATCATAAATAATCAATTGACTGCCTTTTTTGAGCTGCTTCGGATAAGTCAATAACACAATTTCCCCTGAATTTAGTATTTCAAAATCAGAAACATGTAACACCTTGGACTTAAACACAGTTGATGGCTTTCCTGGTGCCGTCACCACCATTTCTTCGATGTTTTGCTCTTTGATATAATTCATTTTAATATCAAAATAGATCGTATCATCTGCTGATAGGGCTTTCGTTTTTTTTCTTAGTGAAACTTCCTGATATTTTCGATGCTTAATATTAATATCCAAGCGACCTTCATTAATATAAATGTAGACTTTACCACTATTATTGCTGTAAAATGAATAATTTGTATCCGAAATCGCAAAAATCACATTCGCATTTCGCACAGCATCATCATTAGCTCCATCGAATAATCTCACAACAACATGAACCTTCTTTTCTTGTGCGAAAGAAAAGAAGGCGTTAATGCAACAGAATAAAATTAGAATGTACTTCATATTAATAGTGATGCAATAACAAAAGGTATTCCATAAAAAAACTCCAGTAAAACAGGATGTTATACTGGAGTCAAATTAATTAACTTGAATCTTAAGCGTTAATGTTCATATTATCTAAAACACTCATTACACCTCGAACTGCTTCAGAAGACTCTTGCAACATTGCTTTCTCTTCTTCATTCAAATCCAATTCAATTATTTTTTCAATTCCATTTTTTCCTAGAACAACTGGAACACCTAAAAAGATGTCATTCATCCCATACTCTCCTTGCAACCATGCACAAACAGGGAAAATTCTTTTTTGATCTCTAACTATTGCTTCAACCATCTGCGCTGCTGCTGCTCCTGGTGCATACCAAGCAGAAGTTCCTAATAATTTTACAATCTCACCACCACCGAATTTTGTTCTTTCAATGATTTCGTTTAATTTCTCATCAGAAATTAACTCTGTTACAGGAATTCCTCCAACAGTTGTATATCGTGGAAGAGGAACCATAGTATCACCATGCCCTCCCATTAATACTGCCTGAATATCTTTAGGAGAAATGTTTAATTCTTCCGCTAAAAATGATCTGTAACGAGCTGTATCAAGAACACCTGCCATTCCAAAAACTTTAGATGGATCGATTTTAGCGGTTAAGTATGTACAATATGTCATTACATCCAATGGATTAGAAACACAAATGATTTTAGCATTTGGAGAGTGCTGAATAACATTTTCAGTTACCATTTTAACAATACCTGCATTTGTTGCGATTAAATCATCTCTCGACATACCAGGCTTTCTTGGAAGTCCAGAAGTAATAACAACAACATCAGAATCTGCAGTTTTTGAATAATCATTCGTAGAACCAATGGTTCTTGAATCGTACAAATTAATTGGAGAAGATTCCCAGATATCCAATGCTTTACCTTCGGCAAAACCTTCTTTGATATCTAATAATACAATTTCGTTTGCAATTTCTTTACTTGCTAAAACATTTGCACAAGTTGCGCCAACATTACCAGCACCGACAACAGTTACTTTCATTTTGTTTTTCTTTATGTTTATTCTAGTATAGGCTACGAAATTAATACAAAAGTTAGAATTTTTAACCTTTTGAGCACTTTATCTTCCGTTTTATAAACATTTCCTTAAGGATTTGAACAAACTCTTTTACTGTTTAAGATTCAATGCTATAAAAGAAGTATCACAGTCGATCCTAAATTCATAATTTATTCACTAAATCATTATATTTACAGAAATAAATTAATCTTTCAAGAAATAAAGCAACCCTCAAATAATCGTCGCGTCTTATGAACGAAAACAGTGTGGAAAATAAAGAACATTTAAAAGTAATTATTGAAGGCTGCTTGAAGAACAAAAGACGTTCTCAAGAAATGTTGTTCAAGCTCTATTACGGCAAAATGCTCGGGGTTTGTATGCGATACTCAACAGATCGAGATTCTGCAGAAGACGTACTCCAAACTGGTTTCATTAAGATCTTTGAAAAACTGGAAAAATTCGATTACAATGGATCCTTTGAAGGGTGGATGCGAAGAATAATGGCAAATACTGCCATTGACGCGATCAGACGTTCTAAAAAAGACCCAGTGTTAACTGATAATGATGAGGATTTCAAACTTGGAGCTGAAGACCCAATGGTCTTAAAAGAAGAGTTTGAATTTGTTGGTTTAAAGGCAGAAATGGCTTTGTCCGCAATTAATGAGTTATCACCTTCATATAAAGCAGTATTTAATTTGTACGTTATTGAAGAATATACTCACAAAGAAATTGCTGAAATTTTAGGAATAAGTCAAGGAACATCAAAATCTAATTTATCGAAAGCAAAATTTAATTTGCAGAAGGTTTTAAAAGAAAAGTTTACGAATATTGTTTAAAATGAAAAATAATTTAGAAAATAATTTCAAAGAAAGCCTCAGTAATTTTGAGGTACCATACAACAAAGCTGCATGGACTTCTATGAATGCTAAGCTGAATGAAGTTATGCCGACAGGTATAATTGGAGGTGCTAATTACAAATGGATTGCAGCAATTTCTGCTATCGTTATTACTGCAGCCTCTGTGCTGTATATATATTCTTCTGATAAAAATCCTGCAAATAATAAAGTGCAGATTTCTGAGGATGATTCGACGAAAAAAACGAGTAACAATAAAAATGAATTAACTTCGACTACCTCTAATGAAAACGATACAGAGAATAAAACTACTGAACAAACATCATCAGTTATTATTCCATCAACAAACAAACAAGATTTAGAACATAACATTGAATCAGGAGCTTCAAATATTGAGTTAATTGAAAATTTAGATGTCCCACCAACAAATGATACAGACCAAGACGCTTCTAATCAAAGTGCAGGAGAAAATCTGAATCCTAATCAAAGTAAATCAATTATTTTACCATCTTTAGTAGATATTTGTGCTGGTGAAAAGGTTAAGATTCACAATTCAAACGATGTCTCACTTACGATTGAAGGTGCAAATCTCCAAATTTTAGTTAGACCAAATACGACGAAGACTGTATCATTTAATGCCCCAGGTACATATAAAATATATGGCACAAGTGATGCTATTGAAACCGAAACCTTTAATGTAAAAACATTGCCAAAAGTTGATTTTATTATTGACAACGAAAACAGTTACGAAGGCGGATTGCCTGTAACATTTCTGACTGCTACGGATGGACAAAATGTAACCTGGACATTCAATGGATTCAATGCAAGTGGTCAAAATACTAACGCACATTTCTTTACCAAAGGAAATCATGAAATTACTTTATCTACAAATGGCTCTAATGGTTGCAAAAATACAGTAGCACATAACCATTACGTAAAAACTGATTACAATTTAATGGCTGTGAATTCATTTATACCCAATGACTCAGACCCACGTAATAATACGTTTATGCCTTATGCATTAACGCAACGAAACGTTAAATTCAATCTTATTATTATTGATCCAACTGATGGGCGTACAGTTTATCAAACAAATGACTTTACTCGAGGATGGGATGGGACAGACCGTAAAACTGGACAAGCTGTGAAGTATCAAGCTTCATATATTTGGAAAGTAGTACTGGAAAACCCAGAAAGAGGTGAACGTAACGAATACGCTGGAAATATTATACCTATTTCGAAATAGCTAAACCGATTCGTTATAATACAGGAAAGAGGCTTCGGCCTCTTTTTTTTTATGTTGTATTATCAATATTCTAATTAGACTTCAGTGATACTATTGAATCAACTTTATTGTCTTTAATAATGAACACCTTAGCACTCACATTATTCTTTTTGGAAAGAATCTCTTCAACCTCACTCATATTATTAAGCTGGTGAAAATTTCGTTTTGCATAATAAATGACTTGAGGATTAGGTTTTTCCTTTAGATTCAGCGTGAAAATTAAATCTGAAGGGACTGAATTGGTTTTAATACTATGTCCAATTGCCTTCATATAGTCATAGCGTTCTCCATTCTGTCCAAAAATTCCTGGACGGTTGATAAAGTAATATTGTCCGATCGAAAGAAATAAAACTGGCAGAATAAAAGTCAATCGTTTTGTTGTTAAGCGACCTTCACTTTCTAGTTGCTGATAAATCAAACCTAAAAACAGACTAATAATAACACCATCAATCAACACAGAATAGTTATGAGCTATTGTGAATTCACTCAACAAAAAATGATGTGAAAAAACAAAAAATAGTCCAAGCAGCAAAAATAACTTTACACTTTTCGATAATAAATTCTTGAAATAATTCAACTTCAAGAACTCATAAATAAGCAATAACAGGGCTGGCAAGTAACCAAGCACATACCATTTAAAAGTTCCAAAAACAAGGTGAAAGAAGGTGATGTTTTCTTTGTTAGCAGAACTTCGTACTGAAAAACGACCTTGCATGTATTCTATAAACGTATCGCTACCTACAACTTTTGAATACTGCAGGTATGTAAGTAAAATTGATGCTAAACCAGAAATCACAGGGACAACTATCAACGCATATATAGCTTTTGTTTTCTGTTTCTTTAATAAGGCAAATACGGTTAGAATAAACATTAATATAAATGAAATCCACGCGGTCATACCAGCGAAAAATAAAGCGACTAATAACTGAAAAGTATTCATTAAAAGCCTTTCCTTATTCTCATAAAGTAGTTTTACGCTGGACAATATCGCCCAAAGAATGAAAACCACTACTAGAGTATGATGCGTATAACCATTCCCCATAAACCAAAGAGGAGTTGGTGAGAACGCAAATATTATTGATCCTATTATTGCTGATATATGATAGTTACCGTTTCCTAGAATTCGTACAGAAATATTTTTAATGATTAAATAAATCAACAGAATGCAAATGAAATGAATTAACATATTAAAGACCTGCAAAGCAATTGGTGATGGAGCTACTCCAAATAATTGAAAACAAACATAGGGTAAGATATACGTCATCGATGGAAAAGATAAATAATAATAATCCCCTTCTTTTTCGATGCCTTCAACCGTTATATTATTTATTTCTTTATCATGAGGGTTCCAATAAGTCATTACTGGACTAAAATCATAAGCCTTTGCCGAAGACTCTTTCCAGATGTCCATAGGAATCAATATTAACGCAGCGTTAAACTCATGATGCTTAGAAAGTGGTCTATTCAAATTTGGTAAGCGAACGAGGACTGTTAACATAAAAACTATGCTAAGAACCAGTATAGGCTTTCGTTGACAAAACGATATCATTTTCACCATTGAAAATTCTTAAATTGATTACTCTGACAAGAAACGAAAAATAGTGTATTTAACCCCAATTAACTTCAGGATGATTCTCTAAGAACGTTGCTTTCATTTTTTTAGCCTTTTCACATCTCAATTTATCTGCAACAGAGTCGGCATACAAACTCTTGTGATTAATTTGCCGTTTCAATTGCAATAATTCGTCAATTATACTTTGTCCAACTTTGTCAATTGAGGAAAGTTTAAAAGCATTCCAGATATAATCAACAGCTATTTTATTGGGATGTACGAGGTCTTCTCCAAAAAATCGGTAATCTCTTAATTCGTCGATTAATAGTTCATATGCAGGGAAGTAATGGGAACCAGTTTTCTCAACAAGTAAATGCGTAAGTTCGATTAAACGTGCCTTGCTACGATTATTATCAATTAATCCATCTTTCTTATGCCTAACAGGACTAACAGTAAATAGTATTTTTAAATTTGGATTGAACAACTTTAACTTCTCAATTAAAATAATCCATTCGGATTCCATTTCGTTTATACTGAATAGTTCTTTGTCAAACAAATTAGAAGATGCTTTGTGGCAATTCCCAACAATAGAATTTAATTCTTTATGCACATATCCCCAAGCAGTTCCAAAAGTTACAATCAATAGCTTAGCTGTGGATAGTTCATGTTTAAATTTACACCTTAAATTAATAATCTTAGACTTCAATTCAAGGTCTTTCAATGCGAATACTTCTCCAGCGCTATCCCATGAAAAGTGTAAATCCTCTCGTTGGTGATAATCTACGTTTTGATCATCTTCAACGGAAGCCTCAATTACTTTAAGTATCGACAACGGATGAAACAAAGTGCCAAATGTGTTTGCTTCACAATAAAAACCCGATTCGATTAATTTAGACGCCATCTCATTCGAGAAACAACTCCCAATTGTAACAATTCGGTCCTTATGACTTAATTTTAAGTCATTTACGTCTACATTAAATGATAGTTTGAAATCCATTATTGCATCAAAGCTTTTGCATTTTCAATGGCAGCATCATTAATCTGATCTCCACTCATCAATCGTGCAGTTTCCTTAATGCGCTCTTCTGAACTCAATTCAAGAACTGAAGACAATGTTTGTCCATCAATAATCTTCTTGATCACTTTTAAATGTTGTGTTCCTTTTGCTGCAACTTGAGGTAAATGAGTTATTGCAATCACTTGCATTCCTCGCCCCATTTTACTCAGAGTTATTCCCATCTTTTGTGCTACATCCCCAGAAACACCAGTATCAATTTCATCAAATAGCATTGATCGAAGTTTCACTTTTGAAGACATTAAACTTTGAAGAGCCAGCATTACTCGAGATAGCTCCCCCCCACTCGCTGCTTGATGAACCGGCACAGGGTCGACACCAATATTGGGACTGAATAGTATTTCTAGATGAGAAATTCCAGTCGTGTTTAACTCTGTATTTTTTGATAAACTAAAAATTAGCTCAGTATTCTCTAATTTTAATTCGCCTAATTCTTTCTTGATCGAATTCTGTATATCATTTGTTGCAGTACTTCTCTTTTGGTGAAGCTCGTCAGCAAGATTAGACAGTTTCTCATAATCGACTAATAGACTACTCTCTAGGTTTAGTATATCATTTTTTAATTCAGTCAATGATATTGAGGAAGAAGCTAAACTTTCAAAAACGGTCACTAATTCCTCTTGAGAATTTACACGGTGTTTAACTAGTATTCGATTATAATTATCAATTTTAGAAATCAATTCATCCAATTTTCGAGGATCGAATTCAACTTTTCTCGCCCCTTGTTCACTATCATCAACGATGTCATTTAATTCTACTGATATCGTTTCTAATCTTGATTTAAATTCCGACAAAGAACTATCGAATTCTACACTTTTAGATAAGGATGAAATTAACTCTGTGATTCGTTCAGTTATCGAATCTGTCCCCTGTAACACTTGAAGAATCGAGCTAAACCCTTGACGTATTTCATCTGAATTCTCCGCTTTTGTAACTTCTATTTGTGTTTTATCATAATCAACATCATTCAAGTGCAATGCAGTTAATTCTTGCAACTGAAATTCATTATAATCAGCTTGTGATAATGAGTCTTCTAATGTTCTTTTCTTGTCATTTATAGCCTTTTTTGAGAAAACATACTTAGCATATTCACGCTGATAGTTTAAATTCATTTCACTCGTATTTGCTAAAACATCCAATACCTTCAGCTGAAAACTGAGATCTTTTAGCTCCAAAGTATTGTATTGAGAATGAATATGAATCAATTGTGAAGAAAAGGCTTTTAAAACACTTAACTGTACTGGGGTGTCGTTAATAAATGCTCGCGACCTTCCTGACTTAGAAATCTCTCTTCTAACAATCGTATTATCAAAATAATCCAATTCATTAGACGTGAAAAATTCTTCTAATCCAAATTTAGCAATATTCAATTCAGCCTCAACGAACGATTTATCCCCTTTATTACCAATGACAGAAAAATTTGCTCTTTCTCCAAGGATTAAATTCAATGCATTCAATAAAATTGACTTCCCAGAGCCAGTTTCTCCAGTAATAACAGTAAATCCTGAATCAAATTTAATATTTGCAGAATCAATTAATGCAAAATTTTCTATTCTTAAGGAAGAAATCATTAATTAAGAATCTCTTGATGTTTGGAAGAATTAGTTGGATCCAATCTTTTCAATAAATTAACGATTTGATTCTTTTCTCTTGCCTCTGCCTCTGCATACAAGTTTTTAATTTCATTTGATTTCGCCTGAACAAAATTTAGAACATTCATTGAATTTGGTCTCCGTGCAGAAACTTTAGTCAGCTTTTCTAATGCAATGTAAACTTCCTTTCTACCTTGAATTATATCATTGTAAAGTTCATCAATTCCTTTTCTATGGTAGAGATATAAGCAATCTCGTAAGGGATAGAAAAATTCTTGTAAAATATTATTTACCAACCAATACCTATTTCGCTTTCCTCGTTCATTTGATTTCCATCCTGGTGCTCCAGAGGTTTGAGCATCAACAACTACTTGTTGCGCTTTCTGAAAATACTTGGTTCCACCTGAATGTGAGAATGTATCATAATCCATTCCGATTACGTAAAATGCATAGAAAGCCAGCAAAGAAGTTAGATTATCTTTGTACTGATTGGGTGTAAAAATCAAAGCTGCGTTTCTTGTGTAAGAAAATGCTATGTCCTTATCCTGAAAATTAAAAACTGTTGTATTATAACTAGAATTTAAGGCAGGTCGCGATGATTGAACTTGCATTGACCCTTTAAACGTTCCAGTTGATGGGATTTCTTCTATTTGAAGTTGAACGTTACAATTTATTCTTTCCTCAACGGTGAAATCATCCTTCGTCCAAGAGGTATTGTTCATTAATTCATAAATTGTGTTCTCTAATTGATCCAAAATCTCTCTTTCCACACTCGTAATTTCCAATTTAGCATCTATTACGATACTGACTTGGCAATTCAATTCTTGAGCGTTTAAGTTGCTAAACATCAGAAATAGAGAAAAAATAGTTAATAATGATTTCATCCAATATATGTTTTTAAATAATTTAAAATATCTTTTGCAACTGCTCTTTTACTCTTTAACTTAAAAGCTTTGTAATTATTGCGATTATCTAAAATACTAATTTTGTTTGTTTCATGTCCAAAACCTGCCCCTTTATCTTTCAAAGAATTCATCACAATCATGTTTAAATTCTTAGCATTTAATTTAACACTGGCATTCTCCTTCATATTTTGAGTCTCCAAAGCAAAGCCAATTAGTGTTTGATTCTTTCCTTTGTTAGCACCAGCCCATTTGAGAATATCAGGATTTTTAATCAATTCAATCGTAAGTTCATCCGATTTCTTTTTGATTTTTTCTGTCCCTCTATTCTTTGGACGATAATCCGCAACTGCTGCCGAGAAAATTCCTATTGTCGAATCATGCCATACACTTTTTACAGCATCAAACATTTCTTCTGCAGAATTAACATCTATTTTTCTTAAACGATTATATTTAATCGTCAAGTTGGTTGGACCTGATATCAAAGTTACGTTTGCTCCTCTCTCAATTAGTTCTTCAGCAATTGCATAGCCCATCTTTCCACTTGAATAATTACCGATGAATCGAACTGGATCTAATAATTCATGTGTCGGTCCAGCGGTTATCAATATGTTCTGTTCGAAGAAATCAGCTTTGGAATTCCCAATTATTTTCTCTATTTCACTGAATATTGTTTCTGGCTCTGCCATTCTACCTTCTCCAGTCAATCCACTTGCCAATTCTCCTTCTTCTGCTGGAACTATAATCACTCCGTCAGCTTTTAATTGAGCTAAATTTCTTTTTGTTGTTTGGTGAGCGTACATATCAAGATCCATTGCTGGAACTACTAACGTACTTGTTTTCATCGAAAGATAAGTAGCGAGCAATAAATTATCACAATTACCTGTCGACATTTTACTTAATGTGTTTACCGTCAATGGCGCTATTACGAATAGATCAGCCCAAAGTCCATACTCCACATGATTAGCCCATGTGCCATCATCTTTGTTCCAAAATTCTATTCCAACAGGATTCTCTGATAAAGTGGAAACTACAAGCGGACTAATAAAGTCTTTTGCGGCAGGAGTCATAATACACTTAACCTCTGCTCCACACTTCTTTAGAAGACGAATTAGAAAAGTTAGTTTATAGGCAGCTATTCCTCCAGTAATTCCAAGAAGAATATGCTTTCCATGCATAACACATTATCGTTAAATGGGGTAAATTAAGAGGGACTTACTCCTCTTCTTTACTTTCTGGCTTACGAGCATAGATATTGTCATTCAACAATTCTTGCATCGCTATTGCCACCGTCTTAGGTAATTTTTCGTAGAATCGAGAAATTTCAATTTGTTCTCTATTTTCAAAAACCTCTTCTAAATTATCTGTAGATGAAGCAAATTCCGCCAATTTTGAAGTCAGCTCTTCTTTCAATTCAACACTCAATTGATTTGACCTTTTTGCCATAATCACAATAGACTCATAAATATTTTGAGTGTTTGCTTCCATTTCACCAGTATTACGTGTAATGGTCGTTTTCTCTGCTGTACTGTTTTTAAAATCCATGCTTTTTATTTACTTGCTTCTACAAAAATCTTTTTTTCTCCCCCAATTAAATCTAAATATTTTGATGCAATTTTAAGGTATTTAGAATCAGGAAATTCAATCGCAAAGATACGATATCTTTCAATAGTATTGTCCATTCTTTCTAATTTTTTACTCCTCACGCTGTTTTTAGCTAGATAATATGAATTCTCCACTAAAATGTAGCTTACTTCTTCATTGAATTGCGACATTGGAAACGTCTTCATAAAGGTAATTGAAGCACTTACCGCTGCTCTGTAATTCTCAGTTCTGTTATACAATTTAACCCCGTTATAATCTTTGTTCTCCAGTTTGAAACGAAGTCTATCAATCATGTGATTACTTGAGTCTAAAAGTATAGAATTAGGGAAACGATCAATAAATTGTTGCAGATCAGATATAGCTATTTCTGTAGCTTCTTGGTCTAATGAAGGTTGTGGGGATTCAGAAACTGCGCACATTGCACTTAAAAATAATGCTTCTTCTGCTTTAGGGCTATCCGCAAATCTTGTCGCAAAAACATTTAAGTAATAACCTGCCATGTAGACATCACCAGAAACATAGTAAGCTTTTCCTATTCTAAAATAGGACACCTCGCCTTCTGCCGATTTTGGCATTCGCTGGTAAACTTGTTCATATAGTCCAATGGATCGTTCTTCATCCCCTCCATCGTACAATTCATTGGCTAAGTCAAACTTAGCCCCGTAATCATCTGACTTTAGTACTTGATTATAGCTAGAACATCCCGTCAAAAACAGAATAGAACACAGCAGGACAATATATAATATTTGCTTCATTGAGGACAAAAGTAAAATAAAAAACCTTTTAAGTATGTTAACGAACTCTAATATTTCTACCTATTTGCAGAACTGTTGTTGGTCTAATGCCATTAAGCTGGCACAATCGGGAAACAGATGTTCTATTTCTTCTTGCTATTGCACCCAAGGTGTCTCCAGATCTTACTCTATAATATTTCCCATTACTAGAACCTGAAGAATGAGCTGTGCTTGATCCTCCTCCGGATCTGAACATCCCTCGATGTACCAATAAGTTTTCATCCAACACTTCATTTTTCTTAAAATCAATTATCCGTTCAGGATTTAGAGGCATATCATAAAATCGCACTTCAAAATGTAAATGCGACCCTCTTGAATGACCTGTATTGCCACCTAAGCCAATAGGTTCTCCAGCTATAACAATTTGGTTTGGCACAACCAAATGATTACTCAAATGAGCGTAAAAAGTCTCTAAACCATTGAAGTGGCGAATTACGACTAGATTGCCGAAACCACCAGTATTGTATTTAGCATATCTTATTTTACCTGACCATGCGGCTCTCACTGTATCACCAGTTACTAGGTCGATATCAATCCCATTGTGATTTTTACCACGTCTCCAACCAAATCGTGAAGTGACAACGCCGTCAAAGGGAATCACAAAGTTATCATGAATACTGTCTTGTACACACATCCAAATTGTATCTTTCAATTCATTGACATCATTTTGTAAATCAGAAGTATAACACAAATCCTTGTCCCATGTTTGCGTATAATGGAGTGATGTATCAGAAATAACTTGGCCATATAGATACTCATTCATTACCCCGTCAAAGTTTACGTCTTCGAGATAAGTCCAAGTTCTATTCGAATAAAGTATCATAGTACCATCTTCAGTTTCAAGTGTATCAATAACTTTCTGAGAAAATAAATTTGAAAAGGGGATAATTAATATAGCAATTAATAGAATTCGCATAACAGTTTTTTTACTCAACATTTAGTTTCGTTTGACAAAGTTAACATTTCATTGATTAATGATCGGTAATATTCATTACCAAAATATTATAGAATAAATCTTCATTTGGACCTACAACATCTCGATAGCCTTGACTTCGGTATGCTTCTTTAGACGGGACAAATACAAACATTCTATCCGATTTTTTAGCATTAATTAACGCCTTCTTTAATCCTGGAACGTATCCGCTAGATGCAAAACTCATTTTTATTATGTTTCCAGTACGGTATGTGTTCACATACAATGGATTAGAATTGGTAGAAACCATACAATGAAATTCAATGTCATTCGATTCGTTGAATACTCTTTTATTACTTTCATTTTCTTCGAATACCCAAACTTTATTCCCATCGATTTCTCGTGTTGGTTTCGGCTTTTCCAAGATTCTAATTTTCAAAGTATTATCAGCGTTCGGAGGAATCAAATCCTTTATTCCCTTCTCACCTCTCGCTAAATCACTTGGAATGAATATTTCAGCAAAGTCACCCACTTTCATTTCTTTGAGCGCTAAAAACCAGCCTTCTGTCTGCATATTAAATCCAACCATATAAGGGATTGACTCTTTATCAATTAAATGATTACCGTCGACAACGGTATTATCATCTAAGAACACTTTATAATCAATCAGAATACAATCACCCGATTCTATTTTTTCTCCTGAACCATGTTCTACCCATTTAATTATCACTCCATCCTTAAGTTCTAATTTATCAACAACTTTTGATACTTGATCTAAAACATTATTACCGCTGTTTTCTTTTGAGATTTCACTTTCTTTCTCAGGCTTATTATTGGTTTGCTTTTTTATTCCTTTTGAAGAACAACTTATCGCAAGAAGTGATAAGACAAGCAATATTCCATTAATTCTTTTCATTTTCATTATTTTATTCCTAATAAATAGATATCCATCACAAGAGTCGTTAATGGGGGTATTTTATTCAAATCCCCTATCAATCCATGACCAATATGACTAGGAATAATTAATTTAGCACGATCACCTTTGGTTAATTTCTTTACGGCCTCTTGAACTCCGGACTCAATGTCACTATTGTCAACTTTAAATTCTTCGTACTCATTAATTTCTGTCTTACTAACCACCGTTCCATCTAGAAGTTTTACTTCGTATTCAATTTCTGCAATATTACCCTTACTTGGATGAATGAGTGTATCTTTTTCTCCATGCTCATAAATAAAATACTGCAGGCCACTTCCTGTTTGAGTTAAAGTCCAATCCTTTCTCATTTCTAGAAATAACTTGATGTTAATCCCTTCTTGAATGGCCAAATTTTTATTCAATTCTGAAGAATTATTTTTCGTCCAGTTGACATCAAAAGCTTCCTTTTCTGGAGTTTCACAAGAAAACAACGCAACTATCATTAAGAAAAAAAAATACTTCATTTAAAATAATTTGGTGCCTCATTTTTAAAATTCTGAATCGTTTCTTCAAGACCCACAAATGAAGCTCCTCCGGCCGCATTCTTATGCCCTCCACCATTGAAATGATCGTTAGCAATAGTATTCACCGGCAAAGTTCCTTTTGATCTAAATGATATTTTAACCATATCACCCGATTCTCTAAAAAACACTGCAGCCTCTACACCTTCCATTGAAAGTGCAACATTTACTAAGCCTTCGGTATCTCCTTTGATATGATTAAATTTTTCCATTTCAGCTTCCGTTACCGAAATTATAGCCACTTTCAGCTCCTCTAAAAACTCCAATCGCTCGGCAATAATATGTGCACGTAATTTTAACTTATCAATACGATTATTGTCAAAGGTCGCTTCGTGGATATCGGTATGATTAACACCATTACTCAATAAAATAGCCAATATCTCATGTGTTCTTGAAGTTAAAGAAGAATATCTAAAAGAACCTGTATCAGTCATGATACCTAGATACAAGGGAGTCCCAATTTCTTTGTTTAGAAGGTTCAAATTGTCTGATGATGCAATTAACTCAAAGATCAATTGAGCTGTTGAACAAACATCAGATTGAGAAACCATTATATCCGCAAAATTATCAGGATCTAAATGATGATCAATCATTATTTTTTGAGCTTTTGCTTTCTCAAAGTGAGGTGACATATCTCTTCCTAAACGACTTGCAGCATTATAATCAAGTGAGAAAATTAAATCAGCCTCATCTAAATGTTTAAGAACTCTTTCTTCATCACTCTCAAAATCAATGATCTCAACACCATTTTTAGCCCATTCAATAAAAGCCGGACAAGCATCTGGATGACACACCAAAGCCTTTCTTCCTAAAGCGGTAATGAAATTATATAACCCCAAAGAGCTACCTATTGAATCTCCATCTGGAGAGCGGTGACTTGTGATTACAATATTTTCAGCCTTCATTATGGCTTCGACTATTTTATTTGCTTCTTTCATCCAGCTATAATTTTTTCGGTTTCAGCTTCAATTCGTATCTGTAATTCCTCTGACACAGGGTATAACGGTAGACGCATAAAAGGTTTCATTATTCCCAATTTCGCTAATGCAACTTTAACACCTCCCGGATTGCCCTCTTCAAAAAGCATTTGGGTAATTTGATGTAATTTATAATGTTTCTCTTTGGCTGCAAAAAAATCACCATTAGCGGCATCATGCACCATGTCAGAGAATAATTTCGGATAAGCATTTGCACTCACAGAAATAACTCCTTCTACCCCTATCGACATTAATGGAACTACAATAGCATCATCACCCGACAACACACTAAATCCTTCTGGCATATTCTGAATAATATCCATAATCTGACCAAAATCACCTGAAGCCTCTTTCATCGCAATGATATTTTCTATTTTTGACAACTCTAAAGTTGATGATGCTGTTACATTTGACCCTGTTCTTCCCGGAACATTGTAAAGAATGATTGGTAATTCTGTACAAGTTGCTAAGTGTTTATAATGTTCTACGACCCCCTGCTGTGAAGGCTTATTGTAATAAGGCGATACAGAAAGAATTCCATCAATACCTCCAGGTAAGGATTTTAAAGTTTCTCCTATTGCAACAGTATCATTTCCACCAATTCCAAAAACGATCTTTACTTTACCTGTATTTTCATTTTGAACAACACGAAGCACTTCTAGTTTTTCATCCATCGATAATACTGGTGATTCCCCTGTCGTTCCTTGGACAACAAGGAAATCTATTCCATTATCAATCTGATATCGAACCAATTTTCGTAAGGCATGATAATCGATAGTATGATCTTCATTAAATGGAGTAACTAATGCCACTCCTGCGCCAATAAATGGGTTTTTCATTTAATTTCTCTTTTAATTTATTTTTTCCAATGTCTCTTTCACAAATTCAAGCAAATGTATCTGACTCTTCGAATTAGAGTTTAATCTAATCGCTAAATTCGCATTTTGAGTATTCACACCTACTTTCATTTTTACATTTAATTTTGTAATCTGTTTCTCTATTTTCTTTGGCAAATCCTCAATAACCAGCATTAAATCAAATTTTCTAGTAAATAATTTTATTGCTTCTACATTTTTTATTCTACCAAAGAAATTAATCTCTTTTTCATTCAAAAAGACAACAGAGTTCTTTTCACGTAATATATTCTTTTCTTTTCTATCCGAAACATTGCATAGAATAACGCATTCATGAATATTCAATCCAACCTTTTTAATCGACTCGCGTAGTTTTGTTAATTCATCCAAATTGGTAAAATTAACAACAAGGATTACTTTCCTTATTGAGGACCACATGCTTTTCGTTTTATTCATTCAATAAGGCTATAAATTGATCTTCTGTTAAGATTTCAACTCCTAAATCTGATGCTTTCTTTAATTTTGAAGGCCCCATTTTCTCTCCAGCAACTACAAACGATGTTTTTTTTGATATTGACCCTATGTTCTTACCTCCATTGGTCTCTATTAGTTCTTTCAGTTCTGTTCGAGAGAATTTTGTAAAAACACCTGATACGACAAAAGACAATCCTTTAAGTTTCGTTGATGAACCTTCTATTTCTTCAATTTCAAAAGTTAACCCATGACCTTTAAGTCGCTGTACAATTTCAATGTTTTCTTCATCTTCAAAATGACTAATAATTGATATCGCTATTTTATCACCGATCTCATCAATCTCAATCAGACTATCAAAGCTTGCCTCTATTAATGCATCTATATTTTTTAGAGAGTTCGCTAGTTTCTTCGCCACCGTTTCTCCTACAAATCTTATTCCTAATCCAAAAAGCACTTTCGGAAAAGAAATTTCTTTTGACATTTTCAGTCCAGACAATAAGTTATTTACTGATTTATCAGCCATTCTCTCGATTTCTATGACTTGATCAAATGTCAGTTCATACAAGTCAGCAATATTCTTTATTAATCCCACTTCGAACAGATTATCAACGGTTTCAGCACCAAGCCCGTCAATATCCATTGCTTTACGGCCAATAAAATGTTCTATTTTCCCTTTCAGCTGAGTTGGACAACCTTTATCATTGGTGCAATAATGCAAAACTTCCCCTTCTTTTTTCTTCAATAAAGAATCACATTCAGGACATTTATCTATAAAGTTAATTGCCCTAGAATTGCCGCTTCTTTCAGTTAAATTAACCCCAACAATTTTCGGGATAATTTCACCTCCTTTCTCAACATAGACTTGATCATTTTCATGTAAATCAAGTTTAACTATCTGATCTGCATTGTACAATGAAGCACGCTGAACTGTTGTCCCCCCAAGTTGTACTGGTTTTAAATTGGCAACTGGCGTGATTGCCCCTGTTCGTCCAACTTGAAAAGTAACGTTCATTAAAGATGTCTCAACTCTTTCTGCTTTAAATTTGTAAGATATTGCCCAACGAGGTGACTTTGCTGTATATCCTAACTCTTCTTGTTTGTGGTATTTATTTACTTTTATTACAATTCCGTCAATCTCAAAAGGAAGTTTTTGACGTTTTTCCGACCAGAATTCTATAAAGTCCATTACTCCGTCTAGTGACTTTGTTTTCTCTATATATCGTAGTTTTTCTGATGGAATTTTAAATCCCCAATCAGCCACTTTTTTAACTGTTTCAAAATGTCCTTCACGCAAATTTCCAGTTCCATAAACGCCATATAAAAAACAATCTAAACCCCGCTGCGCGACAACTTTTGAATCTTGCATTTTCAGAGTTCCAGAAGCTGTATTTCGAGGATTTGCGAATTCTTGTTCTCCAGATTCTCGTTTCAGTTCATTTAATTTTCTAAAATTCTCTAAAGGAAAGAATATCTCTCCTCTTATTTCAAAATCATTTGGGTAATTGCCTTCTAAAACCAATGGAATAGATCGGATGGTTTTAACATTTGCCGTAACATTCTCTCCTTTTGATCCATCTCCTCTCGTTATTGCTTGTGTAAGTTTCCCATCAATATATTGAATGCCAATTGCGACACCATCGTATTTTAGTTCACAAACATATTCGATATCATCTTCGACCATTTTTTTTACACGTGATACCCAATCCTCGATTTCTTCTTTGGAATATGTATTTGAAAGAGAAAGCATTGGATACTTGTGAATGACTGTTTCAAACTTCTTTGTGATATCGCCTCCTACTCTCTTCGTTGGAGAATAATCATTTGCCCATTGCGGAAATTTTGCTTCTAATTCCTGTAATTTTATTAAAAGCTGATCAAAATCAAAATCTGAAATCAACGATTTATCTTCAACATAATACGATTGATTATGTTGATTTAATTCCTTTGATAATTTTTCAATTTCTATTTTAGCCGAATCAGCATTCATAATTGTGAAGATAACTTTTGCGCACGTACCATTCTATCTTTGCCTTGCAAATCTTTCCTCAATTCAATGTTAACAAACTTTAGCGACTTTAAGATCGCCATAACCTCACTTGCAAAATCTTCATGAATTTCAAAGAAAATATTGCCAGATAATTTCAAATAGACTTTCGCTATTTCAGCTATACTCTTATAGAAAAGCAATGGGTTCTCATTTGAAACAAACAATGCCATTTCAGGTTCGTGTTCTAATACATTCGGACCCATGCTTACTTTTTCTGCAACAGGAATATAGGGAGGATTGGAGACTATAATATCGAGACTCTCCTTTTTTATTTTTGAGAAAGTATCTATATCCAAAGCATCCAACTCAAGAATTTCAATATCCAATTCCGTTTTCATTCTATTCTCGTCAATTAAGCTGAGAGCATCTTTGGAAAGTTCCCCTGCAATAATTTTATCTTTTTTAAACCTGGACTTTATTCCAAAAGCTATACAGCCAGATCCAGAACAAATATCGAGCATCACTAAATTCTCTTTTTTTGTTGAAGATTGTTCATGATCAACCGAATTTACAATCCAATCAACAAGCTCTTCTGTTTCAGGTCGAGGAATCAATGCTCTTTTATCAATACTTAGCATTACGCCGTAAAATTCAACTTCCCCTAAAACATATTGAAAAGGATTATTCGATTTTAGCTCAATAACACTATTTTTAAGTGACTTGACATTCTCCTTCGAGAAAACTAAATCCTGAGAAAGCATATATTCAGTGTCGGAAATATCAAGTATCTTCAGCACTAATAACTTCACCATTAAACTCATTTCAGTTCTTGAAAATTCTGGGAGCTCTCCTTGAAAAAAGTCTTTGATTTCTGCTAGATTCATCTTAAAAGGTTTCTACTTCTTTCCTATAAAGTAATGTGTATATCCAAAACCTACAATTAGAAACTGAGTCACTTCACTGAATCCATTTGGATCCCATCCAGAATTAGATTCTATACCAATAAAACTTGGTTTAAAACCATAACCAACAATATTATAACCAACAGAAAAGCGGTAAGCATTTTTCTCATCAACAGCTAATATCAATCCTAAATGTGGTTCAACCATTAGCGCGCTGATTTGATTATTTATTGATCTAATTGTTTCTCCTTCAGGGTTAAGCTCTTTAACATTTGAAAAGTTGAATGAATACCCAACTCTAACTCCAAAATCATATGCTAATTTATCAGTAGCATATTTATCATATCCGACCTTAAAAAATCCAGCAGCAGTTTGAACATTTCCGCTAAACGCACCTGGAACGGAAAATTCATTTATTGTGAATAGGGAATACCTCACACCAGCACCAAAATTCAAATGGAAAGGTAAACTATATTGGCCATAAACTGATGCTGCAGCTAATCCCTGCATAACATCATTAAATGGCTCATTTTTTAGAGCAACAGGCAAACCTAATTCAACATTAAAGGTTAATTTTGGCTCAATTTTTTGTCCAACAAGGGTTGATGAACATAAAAAAAATAAGATATATAAAATGATGTGCTTCACAATTCGCTTTATTAACGCTAAGCTAAGAATTAAATTATAACCTTGCAGCTATTTTATTCTTAACCAGCAAGTCTTATAAAGCTTAAGAACCTGCCAATCCCCATTTTTTACACTCAAATCTTCTGTTTCCAATGATGATGGGAATTGACCCACAATTGATGAAGAATCAATTTCTATACATCTAAATAATTGTTTTCAATTATACAAAAAAGTAGCTTTGCACTTTGAAAAAAGGTATTCTTTATATTATTCTCTCTGGCATTTGCTTTGCAATTGTAAATTTCTTCGTGAAAATTCTCGGAGCTGGAGATGGAATCGGTTTATTTAATGTCACAAGCTCTTATCCTGCTCATGAGCTTGTATTGGCTCGCTCAATCGTCTCATTTTCAATAAGTCTTTTTATTATTAAGCGAAGAAAAATACCAATCTGGGGGAATAATAAAAAATGGTTGTTAATCCGAGGTATTGCTGGTACAATTGCACTTACAATGTTCTTTTATACTATACACCACCTTCCTCTCGCTATTGCAACAATTATTCAATATTTGGCTCCAATATTTACCGTAATCATTGCTATCATAATTCTGAAAGAAAGGGTGAAACTACTTCAATGGGTATTTATCTTAATGTCCTTTGCCGGTGTTGGTTTAATAACACTCGATCAGATTATACAGAGTGTTAATACAGCAGACTCTCTTCCGCTTTTTTATATCGGAATTGGAATGGTTTCAGCCGTTTTTTCAGGATTAGCATATACCGCAATAATTAAATTAAGAGAGACCGATACCCCAATTACTATTGTGCTTTATTTTCCAATGGTTGCAATTCCAATTATGACTATTTTCTGTTTTTGGAGTTTTACACTACCGGTCGGTATAGAATGGTTATTGCTTCTAACAGTTGGAATATTCACTCAGTTTGCACAAATACTTTTAACGAAAGCACTGCATCTTGGATCAGCTGCAACAATTACACCTTTTCAATATTTTGGAGCGATTTATATGTTTCTTATTGGCTTTTTTGTTTTTAATGAAAAACTGAGTATGCTTGTAAATGTTGGGTTCACAATAATTTTAATAGGAGTTTTTCTTAACGCACTTTACGCTAAAAGAGCGAAAATGAAAACCTTAGTTTAATACTTCAAACTTCGGCTTAGTTAATTATTCAATTATAGCTGTTCAACTTTATATAATTTTCTTACTTTTAATTAATGGTCGATAAAATTAATAGAGAAAACCTTGCTGTATTTGGTAATATAGAGCTCCTTGCTAAGCAAGTTGTTGAAGGTTTTATCACAGGCTTACACAAGAGTCCATTTCATGGTTTCTCAGTTGAATTTGCCGAACATAGACTATACAACAAAGGCGAATCAACGCGACATATTGATTGGAAATTATACGGAAAAACGGACAAGTTATTCACTAAAAAATATGAGGAAGAAACAAATCTTCGATGTCAACTCGTAATTGACTGTTCGAGTTCAATGCTTTTTCCATTAAATGAAGAACAAACCAAATTGAGCTTTTCAGTTTATGCTGTTGCATCATTGGTTGAGCTTTTAAAACGGCAACGTGACGCTGTTGGTCTTTCTCTTTTTACAGACAAATTAAACCTTCATACAAAGGCTAAATCATCAACTCGGCATCATCTGTATTTATACAATGAGTTAGAGCAACATCTAAAGCAATACAAGGAAAGTAATATTCAAAAAACTTCTACGGCTGAATCTATTCATGAAATTGCGGAGCTGTGTCATCAAAGAAGCCTAGTCATTATTTTTTCTGACTTACTTGACAAACCTGGAGAGGAAGATGAATTCTTTAGATCATTGCAGCATTTAAAACACAACAAGCATGAGGTGGTTGTATTTCATGTTATTGACAAAAAGAAAGAAGTCAATTTTGAATTAGAAAATCGACCGTATAACCTTGTCGATATGGAAACAGGAGAAAAAATAAAGCTTCAGCCTAGTCAGTTTAAAGAAGAATACAAAAAGTCGATTAAAAAATACTTTAGAGACATAGAACTAAAATGTGCCGATTATAAAATTGACTTTATCCCTACAGATATAAATACAGGTTATCATGACTTACTTCTAAAATACTTATTGAAACGACAAAAGCTCTTCTAAATTAAGTCCAATACACTTTTTACAGGTGTAAAAACATTTGACGAAACTTTCAAGAAAAGTGTGTTCCAATTACTCATACTTCCATTCCATAAACCAGGTAATTCGCGGTATAGAATTTCTTTTCCTTTGTGCGATTTCTTCACAATGAAAAACTTTGAATCATCTCTAAAACTCATTAAATCCAATGGTTCATCGTGAATGTTTGTTTTTGATAATGCGATAAATACTGGATTAAAATGACTACTTCTCTTTATAATTTCACTCTGATTTTCGTCCTCTTTAAATTGTGCCTTCTCGATAATTTGCTTTGTTATTCCATTAGAGTCTTTAATCCAAAAAGGTCCTCCGCCTGGTTCTCCTTCATTAGTAACCATACCACAAACTCGGGTTGGGCGATTACAAATCAACTTTAAATCTTCACTACTAAAATTTGCTTCTTCTTCTTTTGAAAGAAACTGGTATTTGTCATTGATTTCTACCAAACCCTTAGTTGTGAAATTATCCATTAATTTTTTCAAGTCCTTTTTAAACAATATTAAGACTCCAATTGTTTGTTTCCAAGCAGAAATTGTAGCTAAAGAACTTGATTCATCTTGAATATTATCTATGTTCTTCATTAAAATAAGATCACCTTGAACTGCATTGAGATTATTCAATAGAGCACCATGGCCTGCGGGACGTCTTAGTTCATCTCCATTTTCTATTACCAATTCTTGGTTTTCATGGAAACAAAATGAATTGGTAAGCTCGTCTTGAAAAGAAAAACTAATATTTGCCAATTTTTCAGAGATATTTTCTTCGATCTTAGTTAGAAAAGATCGTTGCACTGTAAAGTGAATTTTCACCTTTTCTCCAGCCAATTGTTTAGATTGACGGATTTGAGCCTGAAAAGAAGTTTGGCTTGCTCCATCCGAATTAAAAAATGGAATTAATCCTTTTGGAAGTTCAGAAAACTTCTGTAATACCTCATTGACAAAATCTTCTTTGTCGATAATATTAGTTACTAAGGAACTAAAAAACGGCAACTTTTCTGCATTATTAAAAAAGGATTGAACATCCTCAGTATCGATTTTATCCTTCAGCCATTCAAATAAGAATTTAAACATTCTAGAACCAGACCCTGATGCTGGAATAAAAAAACTTGGGTATTCATTCAACTCTAAATAAGTTAATTCAGCCTGTGTTTTTTCATCCTCACTAAGGGAAATTATTCCATTCTCAATAGTGCAGGAATCAATGAGTTCAACTTTAAACGAGTTCTCAAACACGTCACTTTTCTGTGCTTTTATTTCTTTCTGATTTTCTTTATTCATCGTTCGGTGAAGAATGTTTAATTTGTGCCTGTGTTAATCGGATTCGAATATATAAAATATAGATGGAAAGCTAAAGGAAGACATGGAATTCATTCTCCTTTTGTTTATGATTTCCTGGACAATTGCCTTCGAATAAAAATCGACAGCAAGGATGTGAAGGCTCTACAGGAAATTTTTTCTCAATTAAGAGCAGATCATCGTACATTTACAATTGATGATTTTGGAGCTGGATCTAAGAAACTTGGAGCAAAAAGAAAAGTGTCTCATCTTTTAAAAATGAGTTCATCTAAAGGTAAATACGGTAAGCTCCTCTATCAACTTTCAAAGCATTATCAATTCAAGAAATCCCTTGAGTTTGGCACTTCAATTGGTATTGGAACAATGTATTTGAGTTTAGGAACTAATGATGGAGAATTAACCACTGTTGAAGCATGTAAAAACACTCGTGAAATTGCTCTCGAAAACATTGAACAACACTCAAACGTTACGAGTGTTTTAAGCACATTTGACGCTTTCTTAGAGACTCAAATAGACGAGAAGTACGATTTTATATTTATTGATGGGCACCACGAGGGTGAGGCGTTACTGCGTTACTTAGAAAGACTAAAGGAGTTTACACACGATGATACGATATTTGTGCTTGATGATATTCGATGGAGTCAATCGATGTTAGATGCATGGACATCAATTATTGAATCTTCAGAGTACCATGTGACTCTAGATCTTTTTCGTGTTGGAATTATTGTTCGAAGAAGTCAACAGGTTAAAGAGCATTTCTACTTGAAACTATAAACCGAATTACATACCAGGCATTCCACCCATCCCTTTCATTTGCTTCATCATTTGACGCATTTTTTTCGGGTTACTCATCATTTTCATCATCTTCCTAGTGTCGTTGAATTGTTTCATCAACTTATTCACCTCTTGCACGTTTGTACCTGATCCTTTTGCTAAACGAATTTTTCTTGAATTATTAATGAGATCAGGATTCTCACGTTCCTTTGGTGTCATTGAATGTATAATTGCCTCGATACCTTTAAAAGCATCATCTTCAATTTCCACATCTTTTAGCGCTTTTCCCATGCCAGGCATCATTCCCACTAAGTCTTTAACGTTCCCCATCTTCTTCATTTGCTGGAGTTGGCCCAGAAAATCGTTGAAATCAAATTGGTTCTTTTTAATTCGCTTTTGAAGTTTTCTTGCCTCTTCTTCATCGAATTGTTCCTGAGCTCGTTCAACCAAAGTAACAATATCACCTTTGCCAAGGATTCTATCTGCCATTCTAGCAGGATAAAAAACATCCAAGGCATCCATCTTCTCACCGGTACCAACAAATTTGATCGGTTTATTTACAATAGACTTTATTGTTAAGGCGGCACCACCACGTGTATCTCCGTCTAATTTCGTTAATACAACACCGTCGAAATTAATTTTCTCATCAAAAGCTTTTGCTGTATTCACAGCATCCTGCCCAGTCATTGCATCTACAACAAACAATGTTTCTGTAGGCTGAATTGCATTTTTAACATCTGAAATTTCAGACATCATTTTCTCATCTACAGCTAATCGGCCCGCTGTATCGACAATAACTACGTTAAATCCTTTACTCTTTGCATGTTGAACTGCTTCTTGTGCGATAACAACTGGATTTTTCTCTTCTCTATTTGAATATACCTCGATACCTAACTGCTCTCCGAGAACATGCAATTGATCAATTGCTGCAGGTCTATATACATCACATGCAACTAATAATGGGTTTTTACCCTTTTTAGTTTTTAAATAACTTCCTAATTTACCCGAGAAAGTTGTTTTTCCAGAACCTTGAAGTCCAGACATCAAAATAATTCCAGGATTCCCTGTTATATTAATTTCGACCTCGTTTCCTCCCATTAATTCAACCAACTCTTCGTGGCAAACCTTAATCATTAATTGTCCTGGGGAAATTGATGTCAATACATTTTGACCAATTGCTTTTTCTTTAACAGAATTAGTAAATTTTTTGGCTGTTTTAAAATTAACATCAGCATCTAACAATGCGCGTCTCACCTCTTTCAAGGTTTCGGCAACATTAATTTCAGAAATTTGTCCTTGCCCTTTTAAGACTTTAAACGCTCTTTCAAATTTTTCCGTTAAATTTTCAAACATTGGTATTGTGTATTATAAGAATGCGAAAGTAGTTAATAATGAACATTTCGACAAGCCTAATGTAAAAGAAGGAAAGTTAAATAGTTAAATGCAATTACCTTCTTTTACAAATTACTGAATAAATTAGATTCTTTCAATTCTTAGGTAACTTTAGGCAAAACAGGTTCTACTTTAGCAATTTTTATCCCAACATAACCGAAAACAATAGTCATTACAGGACTGATTAAGTTAAAGAAACAGTACATCCAATACTCACCTGTTGCCACTGAAAGAACCGACGCTTGTGTTGCACCACATGTATTCCATGGGATTAATACAGATGTTACTGTTCCTGCATCTTCAAGAGTTCTGCTTAAATTCTGAGGAGCCAAACCACGCTCAGGATAAATTTCTTCAAACATTTTCCCAGGTACCACAATCGCTAAGTATTGATCCGAAGCTGTAGCATTAAAAAAGATACAAGTTCCGGCCGTTGTAGCAATCAAAGAACCTGTTGATTTTGCATATTGTACAACTGTATTTGTTATTTTTTGAAGTAGACCTGCTGCTTCCATAACTCCTCCAAAACACATAGCACATACAATCAACCATATTGTATTTAACATGCCTGCCATTCCGGATGTACCTAGTAATGAATTCACATCTGCATTGCCGGTTACAACTTCTGTACTCATTGACATGGAAGACATCACTGCCATGTAAGAAGCTGAGAAATAATCATCTCGTGCTCCTCCTATTTCCATTATTATTTCAGGCTGAAATATAATTGCAGCAATCGCTCCAAGTATGGTACCGATTAGTAATGCAGGTATTGCTTTCACTTTCTTAATGATTAAAAAAACTACAACAGCAGGCACTAAAAACAAGATTGGAGAAACAAAATATTTAGCATCAATTGCCTTCATCATTGCACCAACACCTTCACTTGATTCTTTTGTTTCAATTGTGAATCCCAGAATCAAAAATATAACTAAAGTGATTAAAATTGAAGGAATCGTCGTTAATGACATATAACGAATATGTGTTATCAAATCAGTTCCAGCCATTGCAGGCGCTAAGTTGGTCGTATCTGACAATGGAGACATTTTATCTCCAAAATAAGCACCTGATATAATCGCTCCTGCGACCATTCCTTGTCCTATACCTAAGGCTGTTCCTATCCCTATTAAAGCTACTCCTACTGTAGCTACAGTCGTCCATGAAGAACCTGTAGCAAGTGCAACAATAGCACTAACAATACATGCTGCAACTAGAAATATAGTTGGATTTAATATTTCCAAACCGTAATAAATCATCGTAGGGACGATACCAGACATCATCCAAGTTCCTGCCAAGGCACCTATCAGCAATAAGATTAATATTGCAGGTAATGCAGAAGTTATACTATCCACAATCCCTTTCTGTAATTGTTCCCACTTAAACCCTAGTCTAACACCAACGATCACTGCAACAACTGCAGAAAGAACTAGAGCAATTTGATTTGGACCACCTGTCGCATCTTCAAAAAGTTTCACATTCAAAACCAAAAGCGTCACAAGAACGAGAATTGGTACAAATGCTATAAAAAAAGATGGTTTTTTTGTTGAAGAAGTCATTTTCTTAATGTTAATTTAATCGTTTTCGCAAACTTAATCATTTATTCTTTTTCGGCTTATAGAATAGTAATAGCATTACTGGAAGAATAGTAATATCTGCAATCAACGCTATAAATAATGTAATACATAATAACAATCCCAGATATACAGTACCTAAAAATGAAGAGAAAATTAAGAGAAAGAACCCAGCACACAATATTAATGTGGTTAATATCATTGCTTTACCAGTTGTTAAGTATGTTCTCTTCAATGCGTACATTTTTGTTCGGCCCTTCGTTAATTCATATTTGAACTTACCCAAAAAATGGATGGTATCATCCACTGCAATACCAAATGCAATAGTAAATACAATAGAGGTACTTGTCTTAAGGTCAATTCCAAGATACCCCATAATACCTGCAATAAATATTAAAGGAATTAAGTTTGTAATAATACTAATCACCAAGATTGAACTTGATTTGTATATAAGGCCAATGATCAATGCAACTATTAAAATAGAAATAATAAGTCCACGTATTAAGCTCGTTGTCATGTATTTCAAGTTCTTATCAATTAGATGTGCCGTTCCAGTAATTTGGTATTGAATTTTCCCATCAATAGTTTTACTTTTTAAAAATTCTATTAGCTTTTCATTTTTTTCAAAGACTATAGAATTTCCCAAATCAGGTATTGTTCCACTTATTCTCGTTTTTGTATCTGAAGTATCAATAATGTTCAAGATGAATTTACCCTTTTGAAGAATCTTTAATGCGCGCTTTTGTTTTTTCAATTCTCGTTTACTCTTTGCAAGTTGATAATATTCTCTTTTACCTGCATGAGACGACCTGTTCATAACCTTTAATATTTTGACCAAAGAATTCTTGATAGATACTTTATAATTAGATTCTAAGTATGCTTCTACAGAATCAATAGTTTGCAAGAATTCTTTGTCCCAAACTCGCATATTACTATCGTTAATAATCACCGCCAATTCAAATGGTCGAATACCACCGTAATGATCGTCTAAGTAATTAAAATCAACTTTTAAAGGCTCATCTTGACTTAAGTCATCCATTAAAAAATTATTACTTTTTAATTGCATTATCCCTCCAATACTGATCAGGACAACGATGATTGTAGTCCATATAATTTGCTTTCGTTTTCTTAAAACGATGCAAAAACCTCTAAACAAATATTTCTTCCAAAAGTGTTCTTTTTTTGATTTACGAACATATTTAGGTCCTGGGAAAATGTAGAATAGTATTGGAAGCGTCAAGAAAGTCAAAACAAAGGCAATCAAAACCCCAAACCCCATTACAACTCCAAAAGCCTGAATTGGCTGGACATTCACGAAATAAAGCGAAAAGAAACCAACCGATGTTGTTATTGAAGTAAGCAGCGTTGCAAGTCCAACTTCTTTAACTGCAACCATAATTGCGTTAAATACTTTTTCTTCTTCACGTAAGGCATCCAGATACCTTGAAACAAGGTGAATAACATCAGACATTGAGACAACAAACATTATCGTTGGCAAAGTAGACAAAATAATATTCATCGGTTCATTGAATAGCCCCATCCCTCCTATTGCCCAGACCATTGAAGAAAAAATAATGACCTGCGGAATTAAGACGCCCCAAACAGAGCGAAAGGCAATTGCTAAAAAAAGAACGATTAAAAATGCACTCAAAACTATGAACAATACCATTTCAAATGTCATTTTTTCGATGTAGTATTGTTGTCCAACTGTTCTACCAGCAACGTGCGTTTCGTCAAAATCAAATTGATTAATTACATCATTAACACTATCAATTAAAGCATCGCTTTTCTTTTTTGAAATATACTCAGTATGACGAATAAAAAGACAAATCGATTTCGAATCTTTCGCCACAAAAGTATTTATGAGCTCTTCATTTTTGATAATCCGGACAGAATCCCGACCAGCATTGAAATTAAGAGAGTCAAAATAGGGCTTAGAGGACGACGCTCCACTCGCAAATACAAATATTTCTTCTTGATTTGTGATTGATCCAACAAAAGAAACATCTTCTAAATTCTCAATTTTATCAGTAAAATTTGAAACATCTTTTAAAAAAGTAGAATCAAAAACTCCATCTTTATTTTCAATGGCTATAAGTAAAAAGTCATTGTCTGAAGTGAATTCTTGGCGATATGCATAGAAAAAATCTGTTTCATCATCATTTTTAGGGAAGAATTTCTCAAAATTGTAATCAAATTTAAGGTTAGTAACTTCATAGCCCATAAAGGCTGTTATACCAATAATAAGGGTTAAACCAATCCAAATGAACTTTTTAAACCGAGATTCTCCAACCATTTATTTTTTTTCTTCGTTAAGTAATCGGCAAAGATAATTTTTGCCTTTAGATTATCAATAAAAAAATTAAATGGTTGAAGAATCTTTGAAATGATTATATTTGAAAAAAGAAGAAATATGAAAAAACTAGTACTTATATTGTCGTTATTCATTTCATTCATTGGTAACGCTCAATTAAACCAAACAAATGAGCCTGCAATAAATGAATCAACGAATATGTTTTTTTGCGATTCGTTTACGGTTGAATATGCTGGAATCACTGGACCAGCAGTAATATGGGACTATACCAATTTGGTTGGGCTAACAGGAGAAATGCGGATGATGACAATGCTTGATGCAACGTTAACTCCAGATGCTGCTAGTTTTCCAAGTTCAACTAAAGCACTCGAAATAGAAAGCTTTATTACTTCTTATTTCTCATCTTCAGCAACAGAAAGAGTTTCTCAGGGCTTCCAATTCACTGAGCCATCTTTTGGAAATGTCATTGCTAAATTTAATACTGATGCTGAAACAGTAATTACGTATCCTTTTGCATATGGAAATTCATTAATAGATGTTTTTAGTGGTGAGGTTATATCAGCCATTGGGACTAATCCTTTAACTGGCAAAGTTAATGCAACTATCGACGGCGAAGGCACATTGAATTTGCCCTTAGGAATTTCCCTTCCAAATGTTATCCGTTATCATATTGTCGACACTTCGTTTACTACAGTATTAGGTCTCGGTGATTTAGAAATTATTCGAAGACAATACGAATATTATGACCTTGCGAATGGTAATTTACCCGTTCTATTGTTCACCAAAATAATTATACAAAACCCTGGAGCCTCGGCTCCAATTTCTGAGCTTTCACTTGTTCTTTCTGAATACCCAACGAGCCTATTTGCAGAACTTGAAGAAAATCCAAGTATTAATTTCAGCGTATACCCAAACCCTGCAATCGATAACATTTCAATTGACGGAAAATTTAGTATTAATGCCACTGGAATAATTATTGATCAAAGCGGTCGAATTATCTCTAGTTTTGAATTAAACAATGAGAACACTATAGATATATCTTCTTTAGCAAGTGGTTTATACCAATTAACTATCATAGATAATGGTGCAAGAACATCTAAAACGATCGTAAAGAAATAATTTACTTTCAACACTATAACTATAGCCCGAAGAGTATAATCTTTTCGGGCTATTTTATTGAATCAACTTACTAAAAGTGAACATTCAATTTACAAAAGACCTTATTAACGTGAATACTGTTAATTAATAAATCAAATTCAATTTTTACCGAAAGAAATAGATACTACATTCGTAAATAATCTTGTTATAGAAATTAGAGCAATCCTTATGAAAAGAATTTACATCCTATTATTTCTTCTGGGTCCTTTTATCATTAAGGCTCAGTATTACGATGGTCTGACATCAGAGGAACGAGCTTATTTATACCATATCGTCAAAAAAAGCCCTATTTTAAATAATAATTTCGGCCGGTTTTTCGATTATAATGGACCTGAGGTTAAATTCCCTAACCAAACAATTAACTATGATTCTGTTGAATTATTGATTATAAAAACTCCCTCTTTATTAGTTATTCGAAAGAATGAAATAGCAAAATCTGCCAAAGGATTAATTGCAGAAGCTTCCAATAAAATGGCAATTTGGGAACTTAATAAAACCCTACTAGCCAAAAGAATTATGCCTAACAAGCTAGGTCGTTATGCAAGTAAATTTGAACGATATGAAAAGTTCTTATTAGAGAAACTACCCCCCTCTGTAATTACTATAAAAGATGGTAAAGCAGTACCAAGTAAAAAATTAAATAATTTAATGAACCCTAGCTTGACATTCGATGATAAAGTCATGTTCGTTGAGTCAATTCGTTTAAATTCTAAACTTGAAGAAGTTCAGGTTCTAAGTGCCTTCAATCATGCCATTAATCAATATGTATCGCAAAGAGCTTTTGAAATATTTCAAGCACTTGGAGGGGTTGCCATTAAATTCAATAATGTCCTAATAGCAGCAGGAGATGGCAGTAGCACAACTGGTATTCTTGAAGAAAGAGAAAAAGATGAACGTGGCCGATGGAATAAAGGTCTGCCAAAAGCTGTTGGACTATTCCCTTATGAGATAATCATTGAAAAAACAGAGGTAAAACGAAAAATGATAGATAACATTGAGCCAATGCGCTATACAATATCTGATTTCAAAACTGCAGGACACAACAAAAAAACTAATCTACACTTTGATGTTTGGGGCTATAATTCTAAGAAACAAACGACTGTTGTAATTGAAAAAAACGGATTGAGCTATCATCTTTTCGGGGCAAAAGACACCCGTTTTTTATCTCCAGATTCTTCATTCTCTGAAGGGACGACATTTCAAGCTATTATCAATGATTTAGAATTCAACAAAATTGCTAAACTACATAAATTAGTTTTTGGTAAAAAGGGGTTTGATCATTGGATTGAATTCAATCAAAAAAAGAAAGATGGCACCGAGATGAAAATTGTAAAAAGGGAGAAAGACTATTCTGATATGGGATATTCTCCTATTCAGACCTCATCAAAACCATCACGACAAGTCAAAAAGTCAAAACGAAAGGCTATTAAAAATAACAAAGACAATTTCAACGGTGCTCCTACAACTAGTTCTCGACGTAAAGAACGAAAAAAACTACAAACCGAAATTGTTCATTTATACGGTTTGTTTGAAGCATACAAGAAAAAAATTGCAGAACTCGAACGGCAAAAGAAAGAGGCACTTGACCTAATTGCTGTATATCAAAGGAAATTAGATACATATAAACGTTTAATGGGGAGGAAATGGGCTAAATATGCAGAAAATGATGGTTTGTATTTATTTGAGGATTCTACCACTTTTGATATTCTCACCCAAGAATTTCAATTTAAAGCAAACGATTCTATTGAAGATTTTGAAGTGCGATTAATTGCTATTCCAGAGTCTTGTCTGTCTAAATCTGCTGATGAAGTAATGATCCATATTAATGCAATGGATGCAAAGCCAGACTATGATGCAAGAATCAATATCAAATTGGAAGATGTTTTTGAATCTGATCAGTGGTCTCTTAATTCTCCGCTATTCTCAAAAAAAGACAGTGTTTCACTACTTCTATTATTTGAAGCATTACTAGATAAGCAAATCGATTTAAATATTATTGCAAGAGGACAAGGAATTGGTAAATGGAATGGTTTTAAGACAATCAAAGATTACCGCCCAAAAGAATTATCGAATTATCCGAGCCATTCTCAAACTAGTAAATTTGATTCTACTTTTTTACGTTTGAGAAAGTCTGAAGTTGTGTTTACAATTAATCGATCAATTCAGCTGGAAATAAATTCATATACTGATCCTGTTCGTTCTAATCTTAAGCTGTTAGATGCTTCAATCAATTCAGCAATGTCGAAATATCGTTTATCTAAAAATGATATCTTAAGTGCTTACCGAACAGCTACGATTGCTCGTCAACTAAAACAAGAGATTAGCATCATAGCAGGAAACTATCTTACTCGACCTGAGGCTAAAATTGTAATCGACCGCTTTAACAAGGCATTAGAGAAGATTAAAATTAACGTCGGTGTAACATCTTTCAAACTAAGTGCGTTTTAGTTCATTCTTCAAAGAATTCATCCGAAAAATTCACCAAATAAACTTTATTTGTTGCTCTGGTCAGAGCTGTATAGAGCCATCTATAATAATCACTATTCAAAATATCTTCATTGATAAAACCTTGATCAATATAGACTTCGCTCCACTGCCCGCCTTGTGACTTATGACATGTTACAGCATATGCATATTTCACTTGTAAAGCATTAAAATACTTATCCTTTAAAATAGCATCATAGCGGTCTTTCTTCACGCGAATATTAGCATAATCTCGTTCTACAGAAAAAAATAGCTCTCTCATTCTTTCTCGTGACAAAGAAGGGCCTTCAACACTCAAAGACTCAGTATGCATAATTAACTCAATATCTCCAGCATCTGCATAGTCTACAAATTGTACTATCACATGCGCAAATTCGAAGCCATGAACCTCTTCAACCTTCTGTAGTCGTATAATTTTAATTAACTCTCCGTTGGCAATAAAACCAATCTTTGAATCATCTCCAAGCCAGAAGTAGTTGTTTTTTACAACCATCAAGCAATCGCCAGAACATAGCATCTCCTCAAACCACAAAATTCTACCCCGAATATGCTGATTGTACTTATTCGCCTGTTTATTAGATCGCGTGATTAATATCGTTTCTTCTTGTCCAAAATTACCATAACTTGTTTCGAGAAAATCCTGAAGTTCTAAACCATCAACACGCACTAAATCAGTATCAGGTTTTAAATGAAACTTCGGATAATCAACCCAATCTGTATTGCGCAATAAAGTAGCATTTCTAAGGATTTCGGAATCTCTCGACTGCCGTAATACTTCTTTCAATTGAAATGAAAATAAGTGCATTCTTGGATAGTTATTACGCATATATTCTTCATTCAATGCGGGAGAGAAATCGCTGCCCACTGGAGGGAGCTGGCCCGTATCTCCGAGCAGCACCAGCTTGCAATTCACTCCGCTAAAAACATATTCAAGTAAATCATCAAGTAAATTACGTGCACTTACTCCCCCATCTTTTGTTTTGGTATATTCTCCTATCATAGAAGCTTCATCAACGAAGAATATAGTGCTTTTGTATAAATTGGGCTGTAAGTCTAATCCGGATGTGATATCAACCTTCGATTTTCTACGATAAATCTGCTTGTGGATGGTTAAAGCGTTTTCATTTGATTTATTACTAAATACTTTTGCTGCTCGTCCTGTCGGCGCCAAAAGCTTGGTTTCTACTTTGTAATGCTTCAAAGCTCTAACATATGCTCCTAAAACGGATGTCTTACCCGTTCCTGCATAGCCACTAATGATAAAGAGAGGAAAATCACTCTTCGAACGTGCAAACTCTTCTAGTTTTTGAAACAAAATAGCCTGACTCTCAGATGGAGTCATATTGAACTTAGTTAAAACTGTTTTGAGAAAAGGCGTTTCTTGCATAAATAAAATCACTCTTTATAAGACAAAATTACCAAGAAATGATTGATTTTTGGTGATAATAACATTTCATTGAGTAAAAGGTTTAAAAAAACTATCGTATGACCGTTGCTGAAATCTAAAAAATTGTAGTTTTGTTAAAACTTAAATCAAAAAGAGAAATTATGACAAATGATTTATCAGTTATTTTAAAAAAATATAGCATACCTGCTTTGCTTTTTATACTTGGATTAGTAATGCTTATTCTTGGTTTAACACAAGGGCAGAATAGTATGTTTATATTAGCTTCTGTTTTGATGTTTGGAGCAGGCGCGCTAAGTGTTATGTTTAGCTCTGGTAATTTAAAACCAAAATTGGTTATGATCTTTGGTGTCGCAGCTGGTATAGCAGGAGTTCTTGCTTTAGTCTTGTCTTATGTTAGTGTTAATACTACTCAGAAATACCAAGAAGATTATCAATCCTGCAAATCTTTATCTATTCAAAATTTACAAGATATTCGCTATATTCAAAAGGCATACGCTGAAAAAACAGGTCAATATTTAAGAACTTGGGATGAATTTGTTGAATTTACGAAAAATGGAACCGTACCATTTTTAGAATCCGTAGGAAGTGTTCCTGCACGTAAAATTAAAACGGAAGAAAACAACTATTTATACACTGGGAATCCTCCAGTAGATAATGACATGACCGGAGATGAAGCTTATCGTTTATCTAAATGGGCAGAAAATCCATATGCGGCTGATTTCGCAAACTTTGTGCGTGATACAGTTCAACGTTCATTGATGTCTGTTAAATTTGGAACAAAATCTTATGCCTCGAATCGTGAAAAATCAGGATTCTATGTATTCTCAGCAGATTCATTACCATACATTCCATACACAAACGGTAAAACGATGTGGTCTCTAGAGACGAAAGATTCTGTAGCCATTGGAGATCAGTCGTTTCCAACAATACTGATTCAAGGAATGATTCCTTTTACGAAAATCGAAGGTAAGAGTAACGGAGAAGAAAAAATGTTTTTCGGTTCTATTTCTCTAAATGAGCTTAGCGGTTCTTGGGAAGATTAATCAATGAGTACAACTCATTTATCGATTGAAGTTGTTGGCGGAAGAATACAATTCTCTTCTTTCAAAAATCAGACACTCTTAAATCAATACGAGATTACAGTTGATGAAAACAACTACTCCCTATTAAGCGAAGAAATTGATCAACATATTTCATCAAATAATTTCATAACTAAGGAACACGATGAAGTGACTCTATCCGTTGCAACAAATAAATCATCTGTCTTACCCAGTAACGTTTTTAGAGAATCAAGTGCCAAAGAAATTTATCACTTATGCTTTGGTGATACAGAAAAAGAGATCGATTACAACCATATATCAGAACTTGGGATTGTAAATGTGTTCAATTATTCTTCATGGATTAAGAGATATTTTGTCATGAAATTCCCAAGAGTTATTTTTCAAAACGAAGCAACACTTGTTCTTCGTCAAGTGATGAGCGATAACTCTTTCTTCGTCAAATTAACAGTCATTGTTCACAAAGATTTCTTTCAATTAACGATTTCTAAGCACAATGAATTGGTGTACTATTCTTTCTTCGATTGTCAGAATCAAGAGGACATCATCTATCACATGCTTTTCACATTACAACAAAAAGAATTAGTTGATGAAAAGGGTACAATTGTTATTTCAAAAGCATTTGATGCTGACAAAGAACTTACGGACCAACTCATTAAAGATATTGCAAAAGTCAAAGACTTTAGTAAATTAAATGTCCAGCCAGTGGAAGATTACATTTCAAAATCACACTTTCTGTGCGTATAATAAGAGGTATTTATAAAACACGATATTACAAAGTTCCGAAGAGCTTTCCTTCAAGACCGACAACAGATTTTGCAAAAGAAGGTTTGTTCAATATTCTTGAACATCAATACCTTGAGCAGAATATGGAAATCTTAGACCTTTGTGCAGGTACAGGAAACATCTCCATAGAGTTTTTATCACGAGAAACTGGTAATGTAATTGCTATTGACAACAATTACAATGCTGTTAAGCACATTAAGCAAATGGCGCAAAAATTCGATTGTGCTAATAAATTAAACGTGCTCAAGAGCGATCTCTTGAAATACTTGAATAAAACCGAGAAAAAATTTGATTTAATATTTGCAGATCCTCCTTACAAATATGAATTCCATCAAAAAATTGCTGAAATTGTCTTTGATACAAATAAATTAAATGAAGGTGGTGTATTAATTATTGAGCATGGAAGAGAAACTTCATTAGAAACTATAACCCATTTCCAATTTATGCGTATGTATGGAAACGTACATTTTAGTTTTTTTTATAAAGAAAGTGAAGAATGAAAAAAATTGGCTTATTTCCTGGATCTTTTGACCCGTTTACAAAGGGTCATGAAGCGATTATTAATAAAAGTTTAACTGTTTTCGATGAGGTAATAATTGGCATTGGAGTTAACACCTCCAAAGAGTATCTTTTTTCACTGAAAAACAGAATTAAACATATCCAATCACTCTTCGATGGAAATTCAAATGTTTCCATACGAGAATTTCAATCATTAACTGTTGATTTTTGCAAAGAATTATCAGCAACTCATATAATTCGAGGATTGAGAGATACAAAAGACTTTGAATATGAGAAATCTATTGCCCACATGAATTATTCACTTGAAGGTATAGACACATTGTTTTTTCTAACAAATCAAGAATTGACAGCAATCAGCTCGTCAATTGTACGAGAGATTTATAAGAATAATGGATCTATTGAACAATTCGTTTCAAAGTCAGAACTTCTTAAATAATCATATGAAAACTACTCTTGTTTTAGCCCTTATGCTCATTTTCATAGGGTGCAATTCATTAGACAATCAAAATAAAACAATACCCAATAAAGAAAAGCATAAAATTCAGCCAAGTTTTATTGTGAAATATAATGGTGCATTAAAAAACATGATGCACAATGGAGACTTATCCGCAAAAGCTGATTTGAGAAATCTTCAAGAAACAAAACACTTATATGCCATTGGTGCTATAGAAAGCTTAAAAGGAGAGATACAAATTTTTAATAGTCAATCATTCAATTCACATGAAGAACTTAATTCAATGATCATTAATGACAGTTTTGAACGGAAAGCTTGCTTACTTGTCTATGCATCTGTTCAGGAATGGCGTTCTATAGAAATTCCAGATACAATTACAAATCAAAAACAATTAGAGAAGTTTATTAAAGAATCTGCTCATGCAAATAACATTGACATAAATGAGCCTTTTCCTTTTTTATTAGATGGAATGGTAACTTCTTTTGACTGGCACGTTATCAACTGGAAAGATGGCGATACTGAACACTCTCATGAAAAACACGTTAATTCTGGATTACATGGTACAAAAGAAAATTTAGCCTTAGATATGCTGGGGTTCTACTCTAATTCACATCATGCGATCTTTACGCATCACACAACAAACCTCCATATCCATTTTAAAACAAAAGATGGTAAAATGGCAGGACACGTTGATGATTTGAATTTGGGAGAAAAAATGGTATTAAAATTGCCTAACTAGATTAAAACAACATTATGCAGAAATTAATTCTTCTTGTATTGCTTTTTTCCTTCCTTGATGTCTCTGCCCAAATAGAGGTTAAGGGTAATGCAAATGCCTATGTAGGAAAAACGATTCAAGCATTTAAGATTCTTGACTTCTTCAGTAATAAAGAAGAATTAATTGCCACAACAACAGTTAATGCTGATAGTACATTCTCTTTGTACTTTGAATCTTTACTTACTCAAAAAATCATAATTCGATCCAATAACAATGTTGGCTTTCTTCTGGTTCAACCTAATGCTAACTATTCAGTTAATTTCCCTGAAAAAGATAATTATATGGCTTTCAGACCTGATGGTAATCAAGTTGAAATTGGGTTTTACGACTTAGATAGTAATGACATCAATTATAAAGTACTTGGCTTTCAACGTTGGGTTGACCATTTCTTAGGAAATAATTACCATATAAAAAGCCTTAATCCAACAGACTTCGTCAATAGCTTGGATAGATTTAAAGAACGCGTCGAAAAAGCATACATAAACGACACGAGTACTTATTTCAAAACACACATTCTTTTTACTATGGCAGGATTAGATAATATAACACATGCTGCGGAACGAAATAGGAACGAAAAACATGATTTCTACCTAAAATATAATCCTGTTTCATATCGAAATGAGGCTTACATGACTTATATTAAAGGCTTCTACCAGCAGTTAATGCCTCGGCTTTCTAATACTTCTAATAATACAAATGAAGCGGTTTACAATGGTATTTTAAGAAGTAGTCCAACATTGATAATGAAAGCCCTTGGGTCTGAACACACTTTGATGAATTTGAGAATTCGTGAACTTGTTATGATCAACGCTTTAACAGAAAGTTATAATGCTGGCGAATACCCACAGACTAATATTCGAACAATTTTGGACAGTTTATCAAATCGCTGTTTGTTTAAAGAAAATGCAATTATTGCAAAAAACATGAAGGAGCTAATTAGTCAATTAAATTCAGGAGTTGCCGCGCCTAATTTCGTACTAATGAGTGACAGTAAAAAGACGAAAACAAAGGTAGACTTCCTTTCGAAATATTTATACCTCTACTTTTTTGATCCGGAAAGCACAAAAACAGAAGAAGAATTAGTTTTGTTGATTGATTTATATAAAAAATACGCTAAAAACATCGAGTTTGTAGGCGTAGTTAAGGAAGAATCGGTAAGATCAGAAAAAGCACGTGCACTTATTTCTAACACACCCTGGAGTGTGTATAGTTTACCCGAATCCAATTCAATATGGAACAACTATAATGTTGTGGCTTTACCAAACTTCACGCTGATTGATATTGAGGGGTATATTGTCGCAAGTCCAGCTTTAGGTCCTTTACCTAACGGGTCTAACAGTACTATTGATAAAACATTTTTCTTTATCAATAAGGCGATGTCCGAAGAGAATTAGTGGCTTTCAAGATTCTTAACTAAAGAATATTCGACATTTAATTATTCTCATTTAATTAATTAATTTTACTATAAAATAAGTTTACATTATGCGATTCAACCTTTCTGAAATTACTGAATTAATCAGAGAACGAAGAACAATATACCCAGAGCAGTTCAACGATAGAAAAGTTCACCTAGAACAAATTGAATTAATGTTGAATAATGCTCAATGGGCTCCTACCCATGGGAATACACAACCTTGGAGATTTCAAGTTTTCACTGAAGATGCTCGAACAAGTTTGAGTGACTTCTTAAGTAAAACCTATGTTGAATTAACTCCGAAAAAAAAGCAAAAAGACAGTTCTCTTGCTAAACTATTGACTCGGCCACTCAAGTCTTCAGTGGTAATTGCTATTTGTATGGAACGACAAAAATCGGAAGCCATTCTAGAGATTGAAGAAATTGAAGCAGTGGCTTGTGCTGTTCAAAATTTACATTTAACTTGCACTGCATACGGTCTAGGAGGGTTTTGGTCGACACCGAAAATAATTTACTCTAAAGAAATGAATGACTTCCTTGAGCTTGGTGAAAATGACAAGTGTTTGGGGTTGTTCTATGTCGGATATCCTGCAATTGAATGGCCAAAAGCACATCGCAAACCAATCGAATATACAACAAAATGGAGAACCCAGTAGACCATACTATCGACTTAGGTTTGGTCAATTATGTTCAGCATCCTTCCAATCCTCAATATATCGTATATCGATTTGCAGATAAGAATCGCGCTGACTCATTCAAAACAGAATTGATTAATCAAAAAATTTGGTTTGAAGAGAACACTGAACCTAAGCGGAGCAAAGAATATACTCTTTTTGGAATTCATAAAGGTGACTTTAAAAAAACAGAATCAATTAATTATCGTGTTGAAGCCAAGCATAAAAAACCTTTTATTCCATTTAAAATTCTTCGCTATTCTCTAATGCTATTCTCAGCAATAGTTTTGACGCTTTCAATCATGGGGTACTGCAATAGACAGAAAATTCTTGACAGAGTAAATAATAACATCCATTTAATCAATGATGCAGAAGTATTGGAATAATATGCGTTTCTTAGCGTTATAGAAATCAATGAAGACTTTTTTACTCATCATATTCAGCTTACTTGCATTACAAATTGCAGCTCAAAAAAAGAATGCGCGTGTTCCATCTTATTTTGGACTAAGGGTTAGCCCAATTTTCCCAACCGAATTTATTGGCGCAAAATCATTATCGCTTTCTGAGGACAGTGACCAAGCGATTAGAATGAATACAACAATTACTCAAAAAATAGGTTACTCTTTTGGCTGCAATGTGCGCGCAGGGTTAACAAAATTTATTTCTTTGGAAACCGGAATTAATTTCAATCAAAGGTCATTTAATGTCACAATGGACCTTCCAGACTCATCTATTAGTGCATCCAATGACATAAGCTTTGTGTCTTACGATGTTCCGATAAACGCATTGTTCTACATTAAACTTGCTGAGAATTGGTTCATCAATGCTTCACTAGGTGTTGCTGTAACTTTCGCTCCCTCTGACATTGGAATACTCACCTCTCCGAAGAAAAAGCATATATTTAGGCATGCAGGTTTAGTTGACAAGAAAGTAGGTGCTGAGCTAAATGCAAATCTCGGGTTTGAGTTTAGAACCCGTAAAGATGGAATCTTCTATATTGGAGGATCCGCTAGAGTACCCTTTAAACCTTTATTTGAATTTTATATGCAGTACAACTATACTTCTTCTGCAGTGCAACAAATAATTCACGCTCCAATTGATGGGTCATATATATCCCTCGATTTCAAATACTTCTTCCCGAACATTAAGAACAAAGGCGTTCAATTTAAAGATGGTCCAATAGAACAGTAATTTTGATTATCTTGCGTGTAGAAAAATAAACAACTAAAACGCAAATTAATGTTTGGAAAATCAATCCTACTTTTTACCATTAGTACCATTACTTTTTTTTCCATTTCCCAAGATGTAATGACGGCTAAAACACTGATTGAATTAAATAGAGTATCAGCAATTGGGCTTTCGGATAATGGGAAGAGTTTGATTTATCGAGTATCCAAAGTTGATATTTCAAGTAACTCTAAATCTTCAAAAATATATTGGGTACCATTGAATCAAAGAGCTGCACCAGCAACTATTAAAGACTACTCTGTATTAATCACTAAGGACAAAATGTTGTCAAAAGACGGCAATTATAGATTGAGCTCAGAAAGTGTTAAAATTGATCCAATCCTTGGAATAGATATGTATCCAGAAATGACGGAATCGAACGTTTATGTTTATGATCAATTGAATTACAGACATTGGGACAAATGGGAAGATGGTAATTTCAATCATGTTTTTATCGAAAATACAGCGACTGGAGAAAAAACCGATATAATGCTAGGTGAAGTTTACCACTGCCCTCAAATGCCATTCGGAGGATCTGAAGATTATATATGGAATCCTGACGGGACGAAAGTACTCTATGTAACAAAGAAAAAATCTGGTGTAGATTATGCTAAAAGTACCAATACAGATATTTATGAGTACGACATCGTTGCAAAAAAAACAGTTAATTTAACAGAAGGTAATAATGGATATGATACACAGCCTGCTTTTTCTAAAAATGGTCAATTGGCATGGTTACAAATGAAACGAGACGGTTATGAATCCGATAAAAACGACATTGTTACTTTTATTGATGGACAGAAAGTCAATTTAACAGCACATTGGGACGGAACGGTTAATCAATTCTATTGGGCAAAAGAAGGGTTTCTTATTTATTTTGTAGCGCCAGTCAATGGAACAGTGCAACTATTTTCAGTTAGTATTCCTAAAAATAATAAATCTCCTGAGGTTAAACAAATAACAAAAGGGCAATTTGATGTACATGGAATTGTAGGACAATCAGGTAATCAAATGGTTGTAAATCGACGTGACATGAATCATGCTACTGAAATTTATCTTGTAGACCTGAAAAATGGTGAATTTAAACAATTAACACGTGAAAACAATCGTACTTATGATGCTTTAACCTTAAGTAAGGTTGAGCGCAGAATGATTAAAACGACAGACAATAAAGAGATGTTGGCATGGGTTATTTACCCTCCTAATTTTGATTCAACGAAAAAATATCCAACACTTCTCTATTGCCAAGGTGGTCCTCAAGGTGCTTTGAGTCAATTCTATTCTTACCGATGGAACTTTCAGCTTATGGCAGCGAATGGATACATTGTTATAGCTCCAAACCGAAGAGGCATGCCAGGACATGGTGTTGAATGGAATGAACAAATAAGTAAAGATTATGGCGGACAAAATATGCAAGATTATTTATCTTCAATTGATGATATATCCAAAGAATCTTATGTAGACAAGGACCGATTGGGATGCGTAGGTGCAAGTTACGGCGGATATTCCGCATTTTATTTAGCTACCGTTCACAACAATCGCTTTAAATCATTTATTTCTCACGATGGTATTTTTAATTGGAAAAGCATGTATGGTACAACTGAAGAGCTCTTTTTCGTTAATTGGGACTTGGGAGGTGCACCATGGGATAAAGACAACGCTATAGCACAAAAAAGTCATAATGAATTTAATCCAGCCGAACATGCAGAAAAATGGAACACGCCTATCTTAATCATTCAAGGTGGCAAAGACTATCGAGTACCAATTGGTCAAGGGTTAGAAGCTTTTCAAGCGGCACAATTGCTAGGCTTAAAGAGTAAACTATTGTACTTTCCTGAAGAAAATCATTGGGTGTTGGACTATCAAAACACGTTTATCTGGCACTCAGAATTCAGGAAATGGTTGGATGAAACAGTAAAAAATCGATGATTTATCTATCTACCCAAACCAAACATCCACAATCACTTCTTTTCCAGCGAATTCATTAACTCGCTGAATGATGACTTTTTTCCCAAACGCTAATTCGTCGCGCATAACCGAGGAGTCCATCTTTAAGAATAAGGTTTTATTTTTAATTCGAATTTCCTTTGTTCGATGAGCAACAGCAGTTCCCATTAAATCTGGCCATGCATTAACAATTTCTAGTTGTTTTGCTCTTTCTTCAAAACCATATGCCTTCATCCAACGATCAAGAACCTCTTTCAAAGGTTGTTCGTTTGACGTTCGCTTTAAATCGCTATATTTACTTTGCTTCGACATGATTCAATTCATTTACTCTCCCCTTCTCTACTTCAAATAAAGTATATTCTAAATGGCTTTCTTTAAAGATTCTTCGAATTCTTTCTTCATCTGTGTCAGTCACTAATACTTGCCCGAAAAATTGATCGGCCACCAAATGCATTAGTTTTTCAACTCGAGAATGATCTAATTTATCAAAAATATCGTCCAAAAGCAAAACTGGCATAACTCCTAAATGATTTTTTAACCATTCATACTGTGCTAATCGAAGTGCTATAATAAAGGATTTTTGTTGTCCTTGAGAACCAAATTTCTTGACTGGATATCCTTTTATTTCAAAAATCAAATCATCGCGATGAGTGCCAGCATTAGAGTAACGAGTAATCGCATCTTTTTGCTGATACATCGTTAAAAGTTCTTCAAAGCTATGCTCATTCAGTTGAGATTTATAGCTTAAGTGGACTTCCTCTTCTTGAGTTCCTATTGAATCATAATGCTTTTGAAAAACAGGAATAAACTCTTCTAAAAATTCGTTCCTTTTTTTGTGAATTTGCTCCCCGAGATCAATCATTTGCACATCCCAAATCTCAATGGACTCTTTGTCAAACAAACGATGTTCTGCCATATTCTTCAATAAAGCATTTCGCTGAACAAGAATTTTTCCATACTTCTGAATCTGTTGAAGGTATTTCTTGTCAAATTGAGAAATAATTCCATCCATCCATTTTCTTCTCAATTCACTTCCTTCAGAAATTAAATCTTTGTCATAAGGAGAAATCATCACTGCTGGAAACTGTCCAATATGATCCGCTAGTTTTTCATATTCCTTCTTGTTTCTTCGGAAAACCTTTTTTGCGCCTTGTTTGACTGCACAGTGAATATTAATTGTTTGATTTTCCTTGAACCAATCTCCTTTAAGCATAAAAAACGCTTGATCAAATCGAATGTTTTGGCGGTCAATAACATTCATATAAGACTTACAAATACTCAAATAATGCACTGCATCGAGAATATTTGTCTTCCCAGAGCCATTCATTCCTACAAAACAATTAATTCCCTTTGATAATTCTATTTCAGAATCTTCATAGTTTTTAAAATTAACAAGATGTAGGTTTTGCAAATGCATTGAAACAAATGTAGTTCAATTATTGGAAAAATGACACCTAGATCTTTTACTATTTGAACATTATAAAGCAGAGACTTCATAGGGAATTCTACGAATCTTCTAAGCTCCTAATTTAGTAACTCTAATTCTTTCAATCTTTAAAAAAAAACATTACTTTTGTTCGCTATTAAAAAAGAATACAACAACGATGCTAGAAGATATTTCAGGAGAAAAAATTAAAGAACAATTCAAGTCAAATAAGACTGTACGCATAATTACTATGGTAGTTGGAGGTATTATCGTTTTAGCGCTTGGTTATTTCATTTACCGCCAATTCGTATGGCAACCAGCTAACGAAAAGTCAAAGGACACTTACTGGGCAGGTTTAAATTATGCTGCAAAGGACTCTACAGAATTGGCTATAGACGAATTACAAGTTCAAGTAAAGAAATATGACGGTAAAGATGGTGGAGAAATTGCTCAATTTGTACTTGCTCGTCAATACATGAATAAGGGAGAATTCAAAAAAGCAATTACTGAGCTTGAAGGTGTAGATGTAAATGACACATACGTTCAAATCATGTCTATTGGATTACAAGCTGATGCTTATTCAGAATTGGAAAACTATGTAGAAGCGGCAAAATTATATAAAACGGCTGCTGATATGAATGAGAATGAATTAACGACACCCATGTATCTAATGAAAGCAGGGCTTTGTCTTGAAGAAATCAATAATTTTGAGAAAGCGACAGAATACTATATCACGATTAAAGAAAACTATTCTGCTTTTGCTTCTCAAAAAATAATCGATAAATACATTGCTCGAACAGAGAACAAAACATCAAAATAATGGCTACTGCGAATCGCAACCTGTCAGAATATATTAAGGAAGAAATTCCAAACGGTGCCGATTTAAAAATCGGCATTGTTGTTTCTGAATGGAATGATCAAATTACACTCAACCTTTTGGAAGGTGCTAAAGAGGCATTAATCGATAACGGAGTAAAAATAGAAAATATTGATATTCGATTTGTTCCTGGCGCATTTGAATTACCATTAGGCTGTCAGTTAATCTGCGAAAACACCAATGTAGATGGTGTAATAGCAATTGGCGTAGTTATTCAAGGAGAAACAAAACATTTCGACTTTGTTTGCGATGCCGCCACACAAGGAATTAAAGATGTTAACTTAAAGTACAATACACCTGTATCATTCTGCCTATTAACAGATAATTCAATGCAACAGTCCATAGATCGTTCGGGTGGGATTCATGGCAATAAAGGCATCGAATGCGCTATCGCTTGTTTAAAGATGGTCGCGTTAAAAAAATCATTCTAAATGACATTAATAAAATCTATCTCTGGAATTAGGGGTACTATCGGAGGAAAAGTTAACGATGGCTTAACTCCATTAGATGCTGTGACTTTTGCAGCAGCATATGGAACTTGGCTTATTCAAACTAATCAAAATCTTGAAAAATTAAAAGTTGTTATTGGTCGTGACGCTAGAATTTCTGGTGAAATGATTTCGGACTTAGTTTCTTCAACGCTTGTTGGATTAGGAATTGATGTCGTAAATCTTGGGCTATCCACTACTCCAACAGTTGAAATAGCTGTGCCATTAGAAAATGCACAAGGAGGAATCATAATAACTGCCAGCCACAATCCAAAACAATGGAATGCGCTCAAATTGTTGAATGAAAAAGGAGAATTTATTACTGGTGAAGAAGGTAATATCGTATTAACCATTGCGGAACAAAAGGCATTTAATTTTGCTGATGTTGATGACCTTGGAAGGGTAACAAACGACGATACATATTTACAAAAGCATATTGACGCTATTTTGGCACTTCCAATTGTAAACAACCAAGCCATCGCTACTGCTGATTTCTCAATTGTAGTTGACGCCGTCAATTCAACGGGTGGTATTTTTGTGCCTGCCATGCTTAAAGCGCTAGGTGTTAATAAAATTACAGAATTGTATTGTGATCCGACAGGACATTTCCCTCATAATCCAGAACCGCTGCCAGAACATTTGACAGACTTGTCGAATAAAATCACTGAAGTAGGTGCGGATGTTGGTTTCACTGTTGATCCAGATGTTGATCGTTTAGCTATGGTATGTGAAGACGGTTCTATGTTTGGCGAAGAATACACACTTGTTGCCGTAGGGGATTATGTCATAAATAAAACTCCTGGAGCCAGTGTATCTAATCTTTCTTCCACACGAGCGCTTAGAGACATCACTGAGGAGAAAGGACAATCGTATTTTGCATCTGCAGTAGGCGAAGTAAATGTGGTTAACAAAATGAAAGCCGAGAATGCTGTTATTGGTGGAGAAGGTAATGGAGGCATCATTTATCCTGAATTGCATTACGGTAGAGATTCACTTGTAGGCATCGCATTGTTTTTATCATTGCTGGCGGAAAAGAAAATGAAAGTTTCAGAATTGAGAGATTCTTACCCGAAATACACGATTTCGAAGAATAAAATTCAATTAACCCCAGAAATTGATGTGGATGCCGTTCTAAGTAAAATGGCTGCCAAATATATAAATGAAGAAGTTGATTTGACTGATGGTGTTAAAATCTACATTGGAAAAGAATGGGTTCATTTAAGAAAAAGCAATACTGAGCCGATAATTCGCGTTTACTCAGAAAGTAAATCAATGGAGTCTGCGAATGCATTTGCTGAGAGAATTATAGGTGAAATAAGAGAGTTAATCTAAATCTCGACCAACTATTCATTTCTCCGTTAATCTCTTACAGGGAAAAGCTTTAGGCAGGTTATATACTAAAACAGTATAGATTTTTTTGAACCCATCAACTCAATAGTTGTACAGGTCAAAAAAAACTATGAAAAAAATATTTGCTATTCTAGTATCAATACTAATTGCTACTAATACCTTCGCGGAAGACGAGAAAATTTTAAAATCAAAAATTGAAAAGGTAACAGTCTATTCACAAGGCGCACAAGTCTATCGGAAAGCCAGTTATTCAATAAATAAAGGAGTAACTCAAATTATTATTGATGGTGTAAGCAATAATATTGATGCCAACAGTTTACAAGTTAACGCTACAGGTAGCTCTATTATTCTTGACACAAAATACAGTATTTTCTATCCTGAGAAAATAGACCCCAAACTTGAAGGGCTTCCACTTAAAATTCGGAGAAAAATTAGCATACTTCAAGATTCTATTTCTCGACAATCCTATGATGTTCGAGTTTTACAAGATGAAATTGATGTCTATTTTGCAACAAAAAAGATTCTTGCTAATAATGGCGCAATTCGTGGACAAGGAAAAGTAAACGACTCCATTCCTCTTCTTAAAGATGCCATTGAATACTACACAAAAAAAATGATGGAAATCAATAAGAAACTACAAGTTTTAAATAAAGATAAGACGATCTTGAATCTTCAATTGACTGGAATGAACCTCAGACTTCAATCTTTGAGAAATTTCGAAAACGAAAACAATTTGAATCCAAAACCTAAAGAGCCGAGCTACAGAATAACAGTTACGTTTAAAGCGAATCAACAAGTTTCTGGGAAATTAGAAATCTCTTATCTTGTCAATAATGCGGGTTGGACACCACTTTATGATTTAAGAAGTGATATTTCTTCAAGTAAAATTAACTTGAATTACAAAGCAAATGTCCATCAAAACACAGGTGTCGATTGGACGGATATTCGTTTAAATATATCGACCAACAATCCATATCAGAATAAAACAAAGCCAACACTTCATCCCTGGTATGTTGATTACAATATTTATAAATTAAAATCTCAAAAAAATAAAGAAGTAAGAAATTCTTATGGTGAGAAACGAAAAGCTGAAAAATTAAACTATAATGCACCAGCAACGGAATCGATGGTTATGAATGATGCTGAAGAAGATGCAATATATTCTAATGAATTTGTAGAAGTAGTTGATAATATGATTTCTGCTGAATTTAGAATTGACTTACCATATTCGATTAAATCGAACAACCAAAAACACATGGTACTTATTAAAAACGTTGATTTGGAAGCCAATTACAAGTACTATACTGTCCCAAAAGTTGATAAGTCTGTTTACTTGGTCGCGCAATTATCCAAACTAGATGAGCTGCAACTAGTTCCTGCAAAAGCCAATATATTCTTTGACGGAACATACATGGGAGAGACTTACATCGATCCAACGACCAAGGATGATACATTGTTCTTAAGCCTTGGAAAGGATCCCAATATTATTACAAAGAAGACACTCTTAAAAAAGGAAACAAAAAACAAGATTGTTGGGCAAAAAATGGAAAAAACGTACGCTTATAGTATCGAAGTGAAGAATCTGAAGTCACGCGCAATTAGAATCGTTGTCCAGGATCAAATTCCAATTACTCAAAATTCGGATATAGAAATTGAAGCCCTTGAAACATCAAGAGGAAAATTCAACGAAAGAACAGGAATGCTCGAATGGGAATTTACTCTAAAACCAAAAGCGGAGAAAGACATCAAACTTACTTATGAAGTGAAATACAATAAGGACAAGAATTTATACATTAATTAAGCAATAATTAAAACAAAAAGAGCCATCTGATTAATTTCAGGTGGTTTTTTTCATAAAACAAAATACTTTCTTAAAAGAATTGATTAGTTTTCATTAGATTTGATTTCAATGAAAAAATTTGATATCCCCTCGTCTTATCGCTCTCCTATCATTGGAAAAGTAAAGGCTAAAAGAAAACTAGATGATCCTCGAAAACAGGACTTCTCGCCTGCTATTCTGAATCTTGGTGGTATTGATTTCATTATCAGTAGACATTTTGGGTTTTGTTTTGGCGTTGAAAATGCAATTGAAAAATCATATCTAGCAATTAATGAGAATCCTGATAAGCGCATTTTTCTTATTAGCCAGATGATTCATAATCCTGATGTGAACAATGATTTAATTGATTTGGGTATTAAATTCATCCAAGATACTAATGGAGATCAACTAATACCATGGGAAGATATAGATAAAGAAGATGTAGTAATTATACCTGCTTTTGGAACAACAATCGAAATTGAAAAGATACTAATTCAAAAAGGTGTTGATATCAAGACATACAATACAACATGTCCTTTTGTTGAAAAGGTATGGAATAGATCAGCTAAGTTAGGTGACAATTCTTTCACAGTAATTATTCATGGTAAACACAATCATGAAGAAACAAGAGCTACATTCTCGCACAGTGAACAAAATTCTCCTTCGATTATTGTTAAAAATTTAAAGGAAGCCAACTGGATCATCGATTATATTAATGGCAAATTAACAAGAGAACAGTTTGCTATTCTTTTTAAAGGCAAAGTTTCTGTTGATTTCGACCCTGATATTCATTTATCAAAAATAGGTGTTGTGAATCAAACTACTATGTTAGCTTCTGAAACCCAAGAGATCTCTGAGATGATAAAGAAAGCTATGCTTTCAAAATATGGACTACAAGATATCAATAATCATTTTGCTGATACTCGCGATACGCTCTGCTATGCAACCAACGATAATCAATCGTCTACAATCGAAATACTAAAGATTGAAGCTGATTTAGCAATTGTTGTTGGTGGATACAATAGCAGTAATACTACCCACCTTGTAGAGCTTCTCGAAAAAAAATTCAAGACCTATTTTATTAGAAATGAAAAAGAAATTGATTCTATAAATCAAGTTAATTCATTCGATATTCATCAAAAAAAAATTCAACGATTCAATACTTTTATTGAAAAAAAAGACAAATTAAGAATAATTATCACCTCTGGAGCATCTTGCCCTGATTCAGTTGTTGACAATGTAATTCAACGTATTATTGAATTAAAATCAGGTAAGTCAAATCAATAATGGAAAGGTTTATCAACATACTCATCATTAACAATAATCATACTCTTAATAGTGGTTTAAAAGATATTTTAGCTGGGAAAGGGAATAATTTACTCTTCATAGACACCTCGGAGAAGGCAATTCCCTTGATGAAAAAAAAAGAAATTGGAATTTTTATTATCAATATTGAGAACTCAAGTAATGGCCTTGATGCAATAGCATCGATTAAAAACAACACAACTTTAAATTCGAGCTACATAATAGTTGTCGCGAAAGAAGATACGACAGGTGCTAAATTCGTAAAAGGAATGCGTCATGGCGCGGTTGATTACATTACCTATCCTTTCAATAAAAATCTCATTCAGAGTAAAATTGAAGTTTTTAAAACTTTGTATTACAAAGATCAACGAATAGGTCAATTACTAAATAATATCTTCCCACAATATGTCCTTGAAGAATTAGCTGCGAATGGAAAATTCTCTCCAAAAAAAATCGATAATGGTGTTGTCTTATTTACCGATTTTGTTGATTTTTCGTTAAAGGCAAAATCATTAAAACCAATACACCTCATTCAGCAGCTTGAAAAATATTTCACGAAATTTGACGAAATAATCATTAAATATAAGCTTGAGAAAATAAAAACGATAGGTGATTCATACATGGCAACGGCTGGTGTTAATGGTAATTCGCCGTTTCCAGCAGTTAGAGCTTGTTTGGCTGCACTAGAAATAAGAAACTTCATACAGACAGAACAAGACACAGCAATTGCACTGAAAAAAGACTTTTGGGAAATAAGAATTGGACTACATATGGGACCAATTGTTGCAGGCATTATAGGTTCTTCTAAATACAGCTTTGACATCTGGGGTGACACCGTAAACATTGCTGCAAGAGCTGAAGCAAATACCAAAAAAGGATCGATTACCATCACTAAATCTATTATTCAGAATATTGGGGACTATTTTGAGACTACACCAAGAGGGAAAATTGACATTCAAAAACGTGGTGGGACAATCGAAATGTTCTATTTAGAAAAAATAATTAACGAACATTCTATGTATCAAGAGGGAATGTTTCCTAGTACTGAATTAAGACTAAATTGTGGATTACCTTCTATGGACTTTAGACAGATGCGAGAACATATTATGAATCGACTTAAATCCCTGCTCCCTGAAAATTTATCCTATCACAAACTAAGACATAGCTTAGATGTAGAAAAAGCTGTTAAACGATTTTCAAAGTTGGAAGGCATAGAAAACGAAGAGATTACCTTATTAAAAACAGCAGCTTTATTTCACGATGCTGGATTTATAGTGCAATATGATGACAATGAAGATTTTGCAATTGAAATGGTAAAGTCCATGTTGCCGAATTTTGGTTATTCTCAAAAACAAATTGAAATAATTGCAACAATTATCAATTCAACCAAGCCTAGTGTAAAACCAACAAACATTCTTGAAGAAATAATGAGCGACGCTGACTATGATTATTTAGGCCGTTCTGATTACACTGTTATAGCAAATAAATTGCGAGAAGAAATGACTTTATATGGATATAATTTCTCTGAAATAGAATGGGTGAATTATCAATTAAATTTCTTAGAGAACAAACATAAATTTTACACCTCTACAGCTCAGAATATCCGTGAAATTGGCAAGAGAAATACAATAAACAAGCTAAAATTGAGCTTGGAGAATTTAACCTAAAAGACCGAATGAAAGTTTATACAAAAAAAGGAGACAAAGGAACAACTCAATTGATAGGAGGCACTAGAGTACAAAAAAATGTATTACGTATTGAAGCTTATGGAACTATCGACGAATTAAATTCTTATATAGGACTAATTCGTGATCAAAATATTGATAAGCAGTATAAAAATGCGTTAATTGAAATTCAAGACCGTCTCTTTACATTAGGATCCATTTTAGCGTTAGACCCGAATAAAAAAGGAATGAAACTGCCTGAATTAATTAATGAAGACACTACGTTTTTAGAGAACGAAATTGACACCATGCAAGATTTGCTTCAGCCTATGACTCATTTTGTGCTTCCTGGAGGTCATACAACAGTTTCCTATGCACAAATAGCGCGTTGTGTCTGCCGAAGAGCTGAAAGAATAATATCGGAGTTAAGCCTTTCAGAAAAGGTTGATGAAATTGTTCTGGCTTACGTGAATCGACTAAGTGACTATTTATTTGTCTTGGGACGGAAATTGTCACTCGACCTTAATGCAGAAGAACAAATTTGGAAACCAAGAATGTAATAGAGCATCTTTTTCAAATTCTCTCAAAAAATAAAACAGAATAATTTGGAATCTTGCAAATAAAAATTAGATTTGCGCAATAATAAACGATTAAAAGAGGTAATATGTACTGGACTTTAGAATTAGCATCCTATTTAGAAGATGCGCCATGGCCTGCAGCAAAAGATGAATTAGTTGATTTTGCAATCAGAACAGGTGCTCCTCTTGAAGTGGTCGAGAATCTTCAAGCACTCGAAGATGAAGGAGAAACCTATGATAATATCGAAGAAATATGGCCCGACTATCCATCAAGAGAAGACTTTCTCTTCAATGAAGACGAATATTGAAAAATTAAATCCCGCACTAATCGGGATTTTTTTTTGCTATATTGAGAAATGGATTTTCTTGGACACATCTATTTTTCTAATAATGATATAAAATTGATGTACGCCAACTTGTTTGGAGATTTTGTCAAAGGAAAGAACTTTTCCATGTATACAGCTGAAATTCAAAAAGGTATAACGCTCCATCGACACCTAGACAATCACATCGATCATCATCCAATTGTTCTAGAGCTTACACGATTTCTTTACCCCAAATTGCCAAAGGTTTCAGCAATTGCAGTTGATATTTATTTTGATCATTTACTCGCTAAAAATTGGAAACAATTTCATCCACTTAAACTAGATGACTTCTTAAACGACTTTGAGTCCTATCCTATATCTTTGGGAGAATTCAACAACACTGATTTTGAAACTATTATCCAACGAATGAATAAAGGTAAATGGCTTCATCATTCAGCAACGCACTATGGTTTAGAGAAGTCATTGAACGGTGTCTCAGCTCTACTTTCATTCCCAAATAAACTCACCAAAGCTTTCGGGACTTTTATAGAAAATGAAAAATATATCTCCGAAATATTCTTTGCTTATATGAAAGAAGCCATACCTTATTTCTCTGCTTATCATCAATACAATGAACAAAAAAGTCAACTAGAATAAGAAAAAATAACAGCGATTTCTATTCATTTGTCGTGAAAAAATGATAAATTACTATCACAAAACAAAACGTTCTGATAAGTTTTAAAACTCATATATATTTATTCTCTTCAATTATTTGCTTGGGCATTGCTTTAAGTGCTTGTGTGATGAAAAAAGAAAAAGAACCCCCTGAAATTAAGGAACGGATGATTTCAAATCCACAAATTGATTTGATAGAAATACTAAAAGATGGAAAGCTAACAGTACTTGTTGAGAATAGCACAACCACTTACTTCTACTACAAAGGTCGTCAAATGGGGTTTGAATATGAAATTCTTAAATTATTTGCGGAAGATTTAGGTGTTGAATTAGATATTAAAGTCGTCAACAACTTAGACAGCTTAATCAGCTTTTTAAATTCAGGAGAAGGAGACATCATAGCTTGTAACTTCACTGTAACAAGAGAGCGCTCTAAAGTAATTGACTTTTCAGAATCCTTTTTACAAACACAGCAGGTACTTGTTCAGCAAAAGCCTGACGGATGGGAAGACATGAAAGAGCAGGAATGGAAAGCAATGATGATTAATAGCCCGGACGAATTAATTGGTAAGAAAATTCATGTTTGGAAAAATTCCAGCTATTATGAACGATTGATACATTTACAAGAAGAAATTGGTGATTCCATCAATATACAAGGAATGCAAGGGGATATTGGAGGAGAAGAACTTATTGAAATGGTAGCTGATGGATTAATCGACTATACTATTTCAGAGAGTAATGTAGCAGAAGTAAACAAGCAGTTTTTTGACAATCTATACACTGACGTCGATATATCCGTCAAACAAAAAATGTCGTTTGGATTGCGAAAAACTAGCCCACTTTTAAAACATAAATTAGATGAATGGCTAATTGATTTCATGTCTCACCCAACTTTTCGCTATATCAGTAAGAAATATTTTGAGAAGAAGCACGTTACAAATCATCCAGGAATTAAGTATGCCTATTTGAATAGTTCATCCATTTCTCGTTTTGACCAAGAATTTAAAAAAGCTGAAGAATATTGTGGATGGGATTGGCGCCTAATTGCTTCCATTTCCTATCAAGAATCTAAATTCAATCCAAACGCTCTCTCTTTTGGAGGAGCCTATGGAATGATGCAATTTATGCCCAATACTGGTCCAACTTATGGAGTATATCCAAATTCTACTCCTGAAGCCCAAATTTTAGGTGCTGCTAAAAAATTAAAAGCGGATGAAAAATACTGGAAAGATATTCCAAACGAATTTCAGCGTAAGAAATTCGCTCTTGCATCATACAACGCTGGTCGAGGACATATCCTTGATGCGCAAAGACTTGCCAATAAATATGGCTTAGATCCCTTAATTTGGGATGATAATGTTGAAGCCATGCTTCTGAAACTTTCAAAAAAAGAATTTTATCAAGATGAAGTTGTTCGCCACGGAATGATGAAAACAAAAATAACCTTCAATTACGTTCGTCAAGTTACCGAAAGATACTTGGACTGGGTCACTATTTACGATTGATAGTTCGTACATTTACTAAAAAAAATCAAACAATTAATCGTCATAGAAGGTCCAACAGCTAGTGGCAAGACATCAGTAAGTGTTGTCCTTGCTAAATACTTCAATACTTGTGTTTTATCTGCAGACTCTAGGCAGTTTTATCGAGGAATTGAAATAGGAACTGCAAAACCCAGTAGCATAGAACAAGATGGAATCACTCATTTTTTTATTGATTCTCACAATTTAACTGATCAAGTAAGCTCAGCTCGATATGAACGTGAAGCCCTCCATGTTTTAGAGACAGAATTCAAAACAAAAGATGTAATTGTTTTAGTCGGCGGTTCAGGTATGTACATTGATGCTCTCTGTAATGGTTTAAATCCTATTCCTTCTTCTCAAGAAATGAAAGAGGCAGTACAGAAAGATTTCGAGGAAAAAGGCTTACCCCCCCTAATCCTAGAGTTAAAAGAAAATGATCCTCAATACTATGCGCAAGTAGACAAAAAAAATCCAATGCGTATTCTTAGAGCAATTGAAGTTATACGATTAACGGGAAAGACATTCACCGAATTACGCTCACCTGACCCAATTATCCGACCATTCTTAACACATCGTTATGTGCTTGAACACGATAGAGAAATATTGTATGAAAGAATAAACAAACGTGTTGATACAATGATCGAAAACGGATTAATTCAAGAAGCTGAATCTGTTAAACACTTGCAAGCGCTAACCTCTCTTAATACTGTAGGATACAAAGAATTATTCGACTATCTTGACGGCAACTCTTCACGCAATGATGCCATAGACTTAATTAAACGAAATTCTCGCAGATACGCGAAAAGACAAATAACGTGGTTTAAAAAACACAAAGCAAAATGGATAAATTTTACGACTGTGAATCAAGTCGTTGAAGAAATTATTGCTGATTTCAATTCGCGTTAATTCGCTTTGGAATGATTCTTGAAATTAACCCAATTGAAATTAAACAAACCAACTCCATGCAAATTGAATTAAAAAACGTAATGCCTAAACCTCTTGCATCCATTCAACATGGAGAAAAAAGTATTTGGGGAAGCCATGTAATATTGCATCCAGCAAAGAAAATTGTCCTTAATGCCTCAAGCGGAAAAGGTAAATCAACATTTGCGAGTACTGTTTTTGGAATACGTGATGATTATTCAGGTCGTATCGAATACGATAAACGCGATATTAAAACATTCAGCGTCGATGAATGGACAGAAATTAGAAAAAACAAAATTGCAGTTGTATTTCAAGATTTACAATTGTTCTTAACATTGAGCGTTCGAGAAAATTTACTACTTAAGAATTCTTTAAGTGATACATTCACAGAAGGTGAACTCAAAACCCTACTTGAAAAACTTGAAATAGATGATAAATGGAATCAAAAGTGCGGGCTTCTCTCTATGGGACAACAGCAACGTGTGGCAATAATCCGATCTTTGGCGCAACCATTTGATTGGCTTTTAATGGACGAACCCTTCTCTCATTTAGATATAGAAAATACAAATCGCTGTCTTTCTATTATTGCAGATCGAACGAATGGACAAAATGCAGGTTTCGTAATCACAACTCTCGGTAATCATCATTCTTTTAATTTTGACCAAGAACTAAACCTTTAAGCTATGCTCAATAAATTATTATTCAAAAATCAAGATAAAAAACAACTGATTATTGCAGTAATTGGTGCATTCATGGGCATTACCTTTTTAATCGTTTCTATTCACTATTTGATTAAGGTTAATCAATTTGGAGAAGGAGAAGATATTTTAGGACCAAATACCATTATTGTGCAAAAAAAAGTCTCAAATACTAGTACACTGGGATTGACAAAAACCGATTTCAGTAAAAAAGAAATTGAAAAAATGAAGAATTTAAGCTTCATTCAAGATATTAAGCCGGTTATCGCTAATAGTTTTGATGTCTACTTTAAAACTAATGATTCCTTGGTGCCACCATTCAGTTCTGATGTTTTTATACAAACTGTTGACCAAGATTTCTTGGATATTAGTGATGAAAATTGGAATTGGAAAGATGGAGATGATTTTGTACCCATGATTATGCCTCGTGAATTCTTAGTGATGCTTAATACATTCATGAGTGCCCAGGGAATACCTCAAGTTTCAGATGACTTAGCAAAAGAGATTAATTTCTCCTTTAGAATTGCCAACAAAGATCGTTCATTAAAAGAAACCGTAGATGTCCGTATCGTTGGTTTTACAAGTGAAGTATCGTCTATTCTTGTTCCGGAGTCATTCATGAAATATGGAAATGAAAAATATTCTGATGGAATGGAACAAAAAATCACACAAATAATGATTTCAAGTGGGGAAGGAGAATTTGGACTGGTTGAAGAATTAATGGCAAAAAAGGGACTTGATTCTAAAAACTCGCAAATGATTGTGGGTAAACTAAAAAGTATCGTTGGCACCTTGGTCATTGTAATACTTGGAATTTCTATCATCGCGGTATTTGTTTCGGGTCTTGTTCTAATTCAATACATGCAATTGCTAATTAGTAGAAACATATACGAAGTTAGAACCTTAATACGCCTTGGACATGCACCAAAAGTTATCATCCGTTTATTCTTCATCTATTTCGTCAAAATATTCGGAATCGTTACTGGATTGGCATTAACGGCATTCTTTCTTATTAAATATTTCTTAGACGCTATGTTTACTTCAGGAGGAATAAATATAAATACAGATGTGACATTAGAAAGTATGCTTGCCTTATTAGCTGCTTATGCCTTGTTTTCTTTTACCAGTTTCCAAACAGCAAAAAAAGGAATTTTCAGCCAATTTTAGTCGTTAAAGAAATGTTAATTAACCCAAGAAGTTCATTTTTATGTAAGAATAAAAATATCTTTAACTATTCAATTAAGAAAAGTAACTATGAAATTAATTCTGACAGCAACATTCGTTGTATTAACTACGCTATCCTTTGGACAACAAATAAAATTTAAGATTGCCGGTCAAAAAGACACTACGGTAAATTTAGTCCGCTATTTTGGTAAAGGACTATATTATGCAGATACTGCTGAGATGAAGGATGGTGTTGCTATTTTTGATGGTTCTAAGGAGAAAAGTGGAATATTGGCACTATACCTTCCAGGCCAGCAAATGTTAGAGTTCATTTTCAATGGTGAAGAAATTTATATCGAAACAGCGCTACCAAACTTGATGAAATCGGCAAAAATTAAGAAGTCTGATGAGAATAAAATATTCTCGGGGTATATCTCTTTTATTGCTTCCAAAAAAGAAAGATCAATCAAATTAGTTGAAGAAAGAAAGGCAATTGAAAAAGATTCGGAAGAATATAATTCAATTACTAAAAAAATCAATGAAGCCAATGATGAGGTGCTTAGCTATCAAAAAAATATTATCAAAGATAATCCTGAAATGCTCGTTTCAAAAATCATAAAGATGTCAATGGATATTGTAATTCCAGATTCACCAACCAATGAGGCAGGAGAAATAATTGACTCTAGTTTTAGATTTAATTATTACAGAGAACACTTTTTTGACAACATTGATTTAACAGATGATAGATTGGTACGAACACCGATATACCATAATAAACTAAACACTTATTTCAGTAAGCAAATGATGGTGCAGCACTGGGATACCGTTTTACATTATGCTTTTAAATTATGTGATCAACTCCTACTTGGCTCTGAAATGTATCAATACAATGTTTCTTGGATAACAAGTCAATACGAACAAAGTAAAATTATGGGCATGGATAAAGTCTTTGTAATGATGGGAGACCGTTATTATAGAGGAAATGATTCAAAAGGAGATCCGAAAGCATTTTGGATGAAAAAAGAAAGCTTAGATAAGCTCGTAGATAAAGTAGACGTTAACATGAATCTTGTTATTGGTTCAAAACCAGTAAACATTTCTCTTCTAGACACAACGGATCAAAAATGGTACGATTTCTACAGTCTTGATGCAGAATATACGATATTGTACTTTTGGGATCCACAATGTGGTCATTGTAAGAAGATTACACCAAAATTACAAACTCTTTATGAAGAAAAATTTAAAGCAAGAAATATTGAGATTTTCGCCATTGGAAAAGCTGTTGGAGAAGATTTCGAGAATTGGAAGAAATTTATTAGCGACAATAATTTAGAATTCATCAACGTTGCTGTAACAGATAGACTCTATACTGAGGCAATGAAAGATGCAAGGCAATTTGTCCCGAAATATACAAGTATCGAATCACTAAATTATCAGAAAACATATGATGTTTTTACTAGTCCAAAGGTCTTTATTTTAGACAAAGACAAGACAATTATCGCTAAAAGTTTATCAATCTCTCAATTGGAGAATCTAATGGATCGCCTACAAGATAAAGCGGATTTACCAAAACTATTTCCACCTGATTTGGAAAATCCAGAAGACGAACAGATGCATTAATTACAAATACCATTTCAACTATAGAAAAGAGTAGTTTAATTATTAAATTAGTGCTTTAAAGACAATGACTTAAATTTAACCGACTCACTATGAAGCTTATCGTTCTATTTTTTTTTATGCTTCCCTCGATCTGTTTTGGACAAGATTACTGGCAACAAGAAGTTAATTATTCGATTCAAGTAGAATTAAACGATATAGAGCATAGTCTGGAAGGGGAGGAAACTTTTGAATATATCAATAATTCTCCAGATCAGCTTAATAAAATTTACATCCATGTTTGGCCAAATGCATACGAAAATGGTACGACAGCTTTGGCTCAACAGCAATATGGTAATGGTAATAATCAATTAAAACACATTAGTGACAAAGACAAAGGGTCTATTAAAAAACTTGACTTTAGTGTAAATGGAGAAAAAGCCAAATGGGAATTCCATCACCATCACGACATCGTAATTCTCACTCTCAATCAAACATTAAATCCTGGTGAAAGAATAATTGTCTCTACTCCATTCACCGTAAAAATACCTACTGGATCAATATCCCGACTTGGCCATATCGGGCAATCATATCAGATTACCCAATGGTATCCAAAGCCTGCAGTATATGATAAAGAAGGATGGCATTATATGCCTTACTTGAATCAGGGTGAATTCTATTCTGAATTTGGTTCATTTGATGTTTCTATAACACTCCCTAAAAATTACATTATTGCGGCAACAGGGGATTTAAAAACAGTATCTGAGGTTGATTATCTGAATTCAATTGCAAAAGAAACAGAGGATGCAATCAATTCAGGTAAAGATTTAAGAAATATTGAAGGATGGTCGGATTTTAAAACATTTCCAAAATCGGATACGGCACAAAAAACAATTCGATATACCCAATCAAATGTGCATGATTTTGCATGGTTTGCGGACAAACGTTTCAGTGTATTGAAAGGAGAAGTAGAATTGCCACATTCTAAAAGGAAAGTGACGACATGGGCAATGTACACACCAAATGAATCAAGCCTTTGGAAAGATGCTTCTGAATATTTACACGATGCTATATACTATTACTCATTATGGAATGGCGATTACCCATACAATAACGTCAGCGCTGTTGATGGAACAATTAGTGCTGGAGGTGGTATGGAATATCCAAATGTAACCGTTATTGGACGCTCAGGGAATGCTCATCAATTAGAAGTCGTCATTGTGCACGAAGTTGGTCACAACTGGTTCTATGGACAATTAGGGACAAATGAGCGTGTTCATGGCTGGATGGATGAAGGAATGAATACGCTCAATGAAATTCGCTATATTCAAACAAAGTACCCTGATAATACTGCAATGTCTGACATGGTTTTAAACGGAGCGATGCATTTAAATGACCTCGATCATCATGATATGGCTGATATATCCTATAGAACGATTGCAGGTTTAGGGGAAGACCAACCTATTGAAACGCATTCTGTCGAATTCACTTCAACAAACTACGGCATTATAATGTATCAAAAAACAGGAATCGTGTTTTTCTATCTAAAGGACTATTTAGGTGACGAATTATTTGATGAATGTATGCTTGAATATTATCGAGAATGGGAATTTAAGCACCCACAACCTGAAGATATGAAGACATCTATTGAAAAGACATCTGGGAAAAATCTTAATTGGCTATTCAAAGACCTTATACAAACAACTAACCATATTGATTACAAATTACTCAAAGTAAAACACTTAGGAGATTCTTACGAAGTAGTTATAAAAAATGTGGGACAGGTAAATGGTCCAATTGAAATCAACGGTTTTCTTGATGGAAAATTAGTTGTAACAGAATGGGTTGATCCAGGCGAGAAAAAACAAACTATCGAACTAAAAGAACCCCTCCTCGATTATGTCGTTATTGATAATGGGCGTGACATCCCTGAAATGTCTCGTCAAAACAATACTTCCCGCACAAAAGGAATCTTTAAAAAATACGAGCCACTTAAGTTCGAATTCCTTACAGGTGATAACGAAGCCGAATACACCAATGTATTTTGGACCCCTACTATTTCAGGAAATGCATACGATCAAATGATGTTAGGCGTTGCAATTCATAATTTTTCTGCACCAACAAGTCGATTCAATTACCTTATTGCTCCAGCATATTCATTCGGAAGAAAATACGTTTCTGGAATAAGTGAGTTCGGGTATACATTTTTACCTAAACGTTTTTTAAAAACATCAAAATTTGGACTCTCTATTAAGTCGTTTAAGAATGACTCAACATTTAGTGGCAATGATTCACATTTCATAACTGTTTCTCCTTTATGGCAAGCCAAAATTGGTAATCGCGGCTATAATTCTCCCATAAGTCAGTATGTCCGAGTGCAAAGCATGTACAAAAAGACGAAATTAGGTCCAAAACATATTGAACATGCTGGTTTTTATGTTTTGTACAATTATGATTACATAAAACAGGATGTTAAAATTAATTTCAAATTAAGAAACGATTTCATCACAGATGTCAACTCTTCCGAGTCGATGGCAAGAATGAGTGCTGAAGTGACATTTAAATTGAAATACTTAAAAAATAAAATGGACCGCTGGGCTGAAATACGTCTATATGGAGGACAACAATATATCCGTGATTTTGGTTCTTCAATGACTCAGACGTATTCAATGTCTCTTGCTGGTGCATCTGGGAATCAAGATTTATTTGTGGATGAATATTATTTTGGACGTAATGAATTATCAGGTCTTTGGTCACAACAACGTGATGAAAATATGGGTGGTTTTAAATCTGCTAATGGATATGGTTCATCTTCTATAGCAATTGTATCAAGTACTATTTATATCGATTTACCTATCCCAAAATTAGGGTTTATTGGTGCCTTTGCAGATATAGGAGCTTTTCATGATGGAACTTATTTTCAATCTGTTTTTAATGCTGGTTTAGGCGTCAGAATTAGTAATGTTTTTGGTGTTTATTTCCCTGTATTCGTGAGTTCAGAACTTGAAAACTCTTTCATTAGCAAAAACTACGCGAAGCGAATTCGATTCACATTAAAATTCAATTTATTTAATAAACCGCTGAATATAAAGAGTGTGATAGGTTAAGTACGCTTTCTATCAAAGAGTCTACTTTATGTCAAGATTGAACGATCTACAATTATTTAATTTGAAATTCAAATAAATACTTAGAGTGAAAATTAACTTAAACGAAGCATATCATTTGGTGATTGACAAATAATAGCTTTGTCCTTGTACATTGCTAAGGGCGATTTCAGTAGACTAGGCATATGACGAATAATTTCATACCACTCACTGGAATTAAATTCTTTACCACGAAGTTCTTTCTGATAATAAGGGATTGATTTATTTACAATTCCTTTAGCATCAACTCCAAGTTGATCTAGAAATTTAATAAACAAGGATTCCGACAGTCTTACTGTAGATAATTCTTGCATATTTATCCTTACTCCTAAAGTGTGTGCCATCGCCAGAGCCTTACGATCTAAAGATTTATTCTTATTGTAGAGCAAAGTCAATTCATTTTTGTTGTAATACATAAGTAAAAAGTTTAAGGTTAAAGCTAATTTACAACATCCCGATGTATCTAGCAAAATTACCGAATGAATAAGTGTTGAATTACACTTTAAATAACTATAAATGAGTATTTTAGTCTTAAAATATGCAGAAAGGTAAAGTTTAGATTTAACTAGGCTTTATTCATTTATAATAATCCTAAACATATTCACTCAACTCCAACCAACGATCTGTCTTTGTCTCTAGTTCGTTGACAACTTTAGATAATTTCTCTCCGACAATCATCAAATCCTCATTTGAAGTATTTATATCTGATAAATCTTGAGTTAATTGTGCTTTTTCTTGCTCTAATTTCTCCATTTCTCCTTCAAGACCAACAAATTCAGCATTTTCCTTATAAGTCAGCTTTATCTTTTCTTTAGGAGTCCCAGCATCTAGTGTGGAAACTTTCACTATCTCTTCAGGTTCTATTTTCGTCTTTTTATTAGAATTTTTAGACTGCAATTGTTTTCTATAGGCTGTGTAATTCCCTAATAAATCTTTAATCTCACCTTCTCCCTCAAATACGAATAGGTGATCGACCATTTTATCCATGAAGTATCTATCGTGAGATACAACGATCAAACACCCTTGAAAACCTCTCAAATACTCTTCTAAAACACTCATTACAAAAATATCTAAGTCATTGGTAGGCTCATCGAGAATTAAAAAATTTGGATTCTTCATTAAAATCGTCATCAACTTTAATCTTCTTTTCTCTCCACCACTCAGTTTGTGGACAAAATTAAAATGCATACTTCTTGGAAATAGGAACTTCTCTAAGAATTGAGCTGCCGACATTTGACGACCTTTCTCTAAAGGAATAAACTCTGCAATATCTCGTATTACATCAATTACTTTTTGTGATTCGTTCTCAGTTTTCAATAATTCTTGGCTGTAGTAACCAAAAACAACTGTCTCTCCAGTCACGACCTTCCCTTTACTAACCCCTTCAAGACCGAGTATCATGTTTAGAAAAGTAGATTTACCAGCACCGTTTTTGCCAACAATCCCTAAGCGTTCATTGCGTTTAAATGTATATGTTAAATCGTTGAGGATTTTTAAGTCGCCGAAATTCTTTCCAACATGGTGCATTTCAAGAATTTTAGATCCTAAGCGCTCCATTTTTACAGGAATTTCTAATTCATCAGTATCTAAGCGTTGTTTGGCTACAGATTTGACATCATGAAACGCCTCAATTCGAGCTTTTTGTTTTGTCCCACGTGCTTTTGGCTGACGACGCATCCATTCCAATTCTTTTCGGAATTGATTTTTTGCTTTTCCAACTGTTGATTCACGTTGTTCATTGCGTTCTGCCTTTTTCTCTAGGTAATATGAAAAATTTCCTTTGTATTTGTAAATTGTTTGATCTTCCAATTCAAGAATAGTATCACAAACAACTTCTAAAAAATATCGATCATGAGTAACCATTAAAATAGTTGCTTTCGACTTAGATAAATAACCTTCTAGCCATTCTATCATATCCAAATCCAAATGATTTGTTGGCTCATCAAGAATCAAAATGTCTGCTTCAGCTACAAGTACTTTTGCTAAAGCAACTCTTTTTTGCTGTCCTCCTGAAAGTGTACTCACTAGCTTCGAGGTATCTTCGAGCTTAAGAACAGATAAAATTTGATTTACACGGACTTCAATATCCCATGCGTTGAGTTCTGTAATTGCCTCAAATGAATTTGCAATTAAATCCTCATCATTGAGACGCATTGCAAGGTTATATTCCTTAACGGCTTTTAATTCGGGTAAATCGTGTGAAAATATCTCTTCAAGGATAGTGTTTTTATCATTCAATGCTTCATTTTGTTCCATGAAAGCAATACGCAGGTCCTTTCTAAAGACAATTCTTCCGCTATCTATTATTTCATCAGAACTTTCTCCTCCTGGAGTTTGAGAATAGATACAACGCAAAAGTGTTGTTTTCCCACTGCCATTTTTTGCGACAATTGCAACTTTCTGTCCTTGGTCAATACCAAAAGTGATGTCTTCGAAAATAATTCTATCTCCAAAGGACTTCGTAAGGTTTTCTATCGATAAGTAATTCATGCTATCTTAATCTATCTAATGATTCCAATAATCTCTTATCACGCTTTATTCCTGTATTGGCAAGAAATGTAAAAGGAAAACCGCAAACGAACAAGAAAAACCCTAGATCCATTTCTCTGCTTGTCGTTTCTGCATCAATAAGCTTATCTCCTACTATCGATAATACAATAACAGATACGAGCATTAAAAAGTAAATTCCAAAAATTATTCTTCCTAATTTAAACTGACGATTCAATGACTTATATGACATAATACATAGAAAAGACAATAGAATAAGTGAACCTGCTCCAATATAAAATGGAAAATTCGTTGTGCTTATAATATCATTTGTTTCAATATTATATGCTGTTATACCGTATGAACTGAATGTATATCTTGTTGTTTCATTAATAAAGCTGAACAAGATTGTTCCAAACATCACAAAGGATAGAAGGGAAATAGTAATTGCCAAATAAACGGTTTGTATTCTCTGAATCATGAATGTAATTTTCATGCAAAGATAATAGATTATTCAGCGCTAATTAAAAAAAATACTCTATTTAAAGAATGACTTTCTTATTAACTTATTGTTAGTTATTAAAAGTAAACAGATTATGAAAAAAATGGCACAGGAGTAATTTCATAATTCAAAATTATTTACCCAATACTAATAAAAGAAAAGAGTGAAAATTAAACTGATTTTAGCTTCTCTGTGTTTCTTGGAACAAAAAATAAGAGTATCAATCCTACAATAAAGAAGAACATTACTGACAGTATTGAAGCACGAATATCACCTGTGATATATTCCATAAAACCGAAAAAGAAGGTTCCAAATACGATTCCTATTTTCTCTGTTACATCGTAAAAAGAAAAGTACGAGGCATGATCAGTTGTTTCTGGTAAGAATTTAGAGTAGGTAGACCTCGCCAATGACTGCACACCACCCATAACAACACCGACACATGCTGCTAGAACATAGAACTCGACGGGTGTTGTAAGAAAGTATGCATAAACACAAATAGGGATCCAAAAGGCAACAACAATCAATAAGGATTTAATATTACCTATTTTTACAGATAGTCGAGACAATAAGAATGCGCCTAACGCAGCTAATAGTTGAATAAGTAAAATTGAAACGATTAATCCTGTCTGGCCAGCTTCTTCGTATTCTCCAACGAAAATCTCACGTTTTGCATAAAGAACTGCCATCAACATAACTGTTTGTACACCTGTATTAAAAAAGAAAAAAGCGGATAAAAAGCGTTTCAGTCGTTTGATTTTTTTATATTCTTGAAAAACTTTTTTCAATTCTTTAAATCCTTTCCAAATCATGCCTTTCTCTTTCTTCTTCTCGAAAACATTATTTGGTAATACACGGTAAGTAATCTGACTAAAACCAATCCACCAAATACCAACCAAAAGGAATGTATACTTTGTCAAGCTCTTGTCAATAAACATAATCATAGCAAGACATATTACTAAAAGAATCATACTTCCAAAATACCCCATTGAAAAACCTCTTGCTGATATTTTATCGTGATCTTTCGGTTCTGCAATTTCTGGCAAATAAGCATTGTAGAAAACTAAACTATTCCAAAAACCTATACTGGCTAGAAACAAGGAAAGCATTCCGATTTCGATGTGGTGGATATCGAAAAAGAAAAGTGAAATACATGAAAGTGCCCCTAAGTAGCAAAAAAACTGCATAAATTTTTTCTTGTTTCCTGAAAAATCCGCAATTCCAGAGAGCATCGGTGATAAGAATGCAACAACTAAAAATGAGGCAGATAAAACATATGACATTAAAACTGATGGCGAAATTTCTACTCCAAAAAACTCAACAGTTATTGCAGAACTATCAACTACACCACCTAATTCAAGATGCTTGTCTAAATAAGCTTGACGTGTTAATGACTCGTAAAAAATAGGGAATATTGCAGAAGAAATGACAAGATTGTACACTGAATTAGCCCAATCATAGAATACCCACCCTCTGATTATACGCTTGTCTCCTTTTTTTATCATGGCTTAAAATTTATTCTTTCCCAAGAATATATTTATCAAGATAGGAAAAATATTCTGAAAGTTCTCCAGACAATGTTGTTTCACTTCCTCGTGCGATAATACCATCTTTATCATCCAATAGCATCAATGGAAAAACTTCTTTCAATAATTCATTCCCAAAATCAACTGAAGCATCTAATGGTAATTCACAAGGCAAATTATCCACAGCCATCACTGCGATAACGCCTTCCTTCATAAAATCATCTTCAGATTCTGTCTTTGGATTGTATCCGTAAATCGGATCAGCAATTTTACTCGGTCGCAATGTTGAAGCAACCGGACCATCAATATCACAAGATATATCGGCAACAACTGAAAGTTTAACATTTTCATTCTTTAAATCATTTCTTGTAAAAATAAAGTCTGCTTTGTCACTCCAATAATGGCATGGGATATACATATCAGCGTGGGTTAAGTATTTCGAAAAAGTTGATTGGTACAATTCTGGTGATGAATAAAACTCGGTCTTATTAAAACCTCCGTCAGACTTTCTTGCATAGTAATCCTCCAATTCTAGGTGTGAAAACACAGCTTCTTCAAAATCATTTTCTAAAAATTCCCTTGGCGATACTTCTTTGATTGGTAAATGGTCTAATATTTCTCTTGCTCCGTGCCCTACTCTTCCAAAACCAGATAATATCACTTTGGTGTTTTTATTGAACACTACTTTTTTCAATTCCTCTTCTACTTCTTTACGATTAGCGCACTTATTCGCAGCTTTAAGTGAATAAAGATTGTGTTTTAAGCCAAAAGCGAGAAAACCATTGTAGCATCCAACAATACCAGCATATCGACCAAAGCCAATGATTCGTTTTCCTGTTTTGTCTTTTAAAACCTCATAATCAATTAATTGTATATTCTTTTCCAGAATTGCATTTAACAATTCTCTATTGTAAGGCTGCTTTTTATAAGTGTGGGAAAAAAACATAAATTTCTTATTTGGAATAAGGTCTTTGATGTTTACCTCTTTCACTCCAATAATCAAATCACATGACGTTAAATCTTCATTCATTGTGATTCCTTTATCTAAGTAAGATTGGTCAGAATATGCACGAATTGGGCTAGGTTGAACAATTATTTCAACACCTGAATACCTTGTTTCAAGGTCCTTACATTGTTTTGGCGTCAAAGGGACTCTCTTGTCCGGTGGCACTTTCCCTTCTCGTATTACTCCAATTTTAATACTCTCCATAATTTTACTTTATTTGTGTGTCTAACAAATATTCATCGATAAACTCGCGTACACATCCTTCTCCGCCTTTCTTATTCAAAATAACAGTTGAAACTGACTTAATACGCTGAACAGCATCAACAGGACAAGCAGAAAAGCAAACGCTTTCCATCACTTCCAAATCGTTAATATCATCGCCTATCATTGCGACATTATCAAGGTTTATTTTCAAATCAGCACAAATCCCTTTCAATGTTTCCATTTTAGGCGTTCTACTAACAATACAGTTTTGAATTCCTAACATATCAGCTCTTTTCGATACTGCTTCTCCTTTAAAACCTGAAGAAATAATTGCTACTTGAAAGTTTTTATTCGTCAGGTGTATTATTGCCATTCCGTCTTTAGTGTTGAATTTTTTGAATTGATCTCCACTTTCAGTAAAGTACATGCCTCCATCCGTCATCACTCCATCCACATCAATAACCAGTAGTTTTATTTTCTCAATTTTCGATTTAAGTTCATTCGTTTTAAAAGAATGATTAAAAAGAAGCGAGTGCATATCTGTTTCGTATTCTTCACAAACAACCTCTAGATCAGAGACTGTCATTTCTTCGACAGATTCAATACCTATATCGGACAATAAGCCCAAGAAATCAATCCCGAATTTATCGCATAACCCTCTTATATTTTGTTCTAAATACACGACTAAATCATTTTATAACCAACGCTTTCAGCAACTGGCTTTAATTTACTAAACAAATCTCTAAATTCATCATGCGTTAATTGTTGTGACGCATCTGATTTTGCCACTTTTGGGTTTCTATGTGCTTCAATCAATAAACCATCAATTCCCATAGCTACACAGGCCTTAGACAAAACTGGCACTCCAAACGCATAACCCATAGCGTGGCTAGGATCTAATATTATAGGTAAATTAGTATATTCTTGCAGCCAAGCTACACCGCACAAATCCAGTGTAAATCGCGTGTTCGTTTCAAAAGTTCGCAACCCTCTTTCACAAAGGATAACGTTTTCATTCCCTCCAGAAAGGACAAATTCAGCTGCTTGAACAAATTCTTTTAACGTTGTACCAAATCCTCTTTTTATCAATACGGGCTTCTGTGTTTTCGCACAAGCTCTGAGTATTCCCTGATCATACATCGCTTTAGCACCGACCTGAATAACATCAGAATATTCTATCACTTCATGAATATGAGTTGCATCACGCGCTTCAGTAATTACATTCAAGCCATAATCTTCGCGCATTTTCGCTAACAGCTTCAATCCGTCCAATCCCATTCCTTGAAAAGAATATGGGCTTGTTCTTGGTTTGAAGCAACCACCACGTAAAGTAGATAATCCCATATCTACCAGCATCTCTGCTGATTCTCTAAGTTGCTCTTCTGATTCTACAGAACAAGGCCCTCCAATCAAAAGTGTAGAATTTAAATCTCCACCAATGGCCATTTGACCAATTTTCACTTCGCGTTTATCTGCTCTGTACTTTTGAGAAGCAAGTTGAATATCGTTATCAAATTCCCAAAATTCATCTACCTCTCCTTCAATGATCGCGGGGACTTGTTTCATACCCGATCCACTGATCAAAACTTTCTTACCTCCAGAATTAACAAAAAAAGCGCCAATTGACTCTGCGATTTCCTCTGCTCGTTCGGCAGAAACATGATCTTTTAAATGTATAATCATAATTCTCCTTTTATTAGATTTACAAAAGTAACAATTCCTTTTGCAACACCACCTTTAGAAACAACTGGCAAATAACTAATTGGAAACTTACTATTCTTAATTAATTGTAACATTTCATTCACTGTAAATTCCACTGGAATAGTAGTTGGGTGCATGTTTAATAATTCTCCCGGATTAATTCCATTTAAATCATTCAGATGCACAAGCAATCCTCTTCTTACATCTGCATTAGAGATAAGTCCTTTCAATAGCCCCGAGTCGTCAACAACCAAAGTGAATCCCAATTTTCCTGTTTCAATTGACTCAAGTGCAGTTTGCAAACTCAAATTTCTATGCAGAACTTGTGGGGTTTCATCTAAAGGTCGCATAAAATCTCCAACTGAATAATGCGATTCAACATCTCGTTTCGTGAGATTCATGAGGGCATTACCTATACTCGACGCATTGAATAAATAAGATCCAGAAACTGAGCTCGTGACCCCCATATTCCGAAGAATAAAAGAAACTTCCGCGTTTACTCCTCCATCTACATGTATTGATTTACCAGGATATTTATTTCTGAATTCTCTTATTTTAGTAAAATTGATGACATCAAATTTACCGCCTGATTGACCAGGGATTGTTGCCATAATTAAAATGAAATCAAAAGACTTATATCCCTCAAAAATATCAACCGATGTTGGTGTTATTACAGCAATCCCTTTTTTACCAGTCACTTCTTCAGGAATTTCCAGTTTCTCTTTTAGGTTCTCGTATTGAAAAGTCAAATATTCCACAGGATTCTCCTCCAATAATCGGTAATATTTACTTGGATCTTCCGTAATAATATGTAAATCGATCGGTAAGTCACAAAGTTCTCGAATGGCTTTAATATCATCAAAGACTGCTAAATCGTCATTACAATCAACATGCAACAAATCTACTTGGTGGCTGACTAAGTCATCAATTACTGCACTCAACTCTCTCTTTTTATCGCTATATATGGACGCTGATATTTTCATTAATTAATTTTGTGAATTGATTCAAATTTATCATTACAAATAATGATTTCTAGACCATCAGAGAAAATCTCCTCTTCCAATTTCGTTTGTAGATTCAATAATAATTTTCTTTCTTCAAAAGGAATACTTTGACCGCCTTCAAAAGACTTAATAATATTCAATTGATGTGATTCCGATAATTTAACAATTTGTAAATCCTGCTTTTTCCCAGTTATTAACCCATTCTCTTTCCAGTAAAAAGCAACCTTTTCAGCTTTTCCTTCATCTGTTTTATCCATAAAGTAAACTGATAGATTTTCACCTTTAGCCTGATGTCCATAGCCTGAAGAGCATGCTGTAAGAAGAATTAAACTTGAAAGAAGTAAGATTTTAGTCACTTGCTCATTTTTGACGCTAAGATAGTGATTTCAATCCATGAAAACTCAAAAAATATTGTTGACCAGTTTTATATGACTATTTTACATTTCTAAGAACATCTTAATGCAAAAAAAAAATGTGAATCATGTCTATTCAGGAGCCTCCAATAGAGCTAGTTTATACGACTTAAGTATTCCAAACGCGTGGAACAATCAACTTGTCATTTTCATCCATGGATACATGGGTTATAAAGATTGGGGATGTTGGAATCTTGTTTCTTCTTATTTCAACAAGAAAGGTTTTGCTTTTTTAAAATATAACGCTAGCCACAATGGTGGCACGATTGAAAAACCAATCGATTTTAGCGACTTAGATTCGTTTAGCGAGAACAATTACATGAAAGAGATTGAAGACTTTGAAGCCATTATGCAAATGGTTGATAAGAAATTCAACAACGATTTAGCAATTAGCGTTATTGGACATTCACGAGGTGGAGCAATAGCACTTTTACAATCAGACAATAGAAGAATACAACGAATAGCTACATGGGCCGCAATTTCATCAATTGAAAATCGCTTTCCAAGTGGGACTGAATTAGCCACTTGGAAAAAAAATGGGTCGTATGTTCGTGAGAATGGTCGAACAAAACAACAAATGCCACATAATTACAACCAGTTCGAAAACTTTCTCGAGCACAAAAAGCGTTTAAATGTTGAACGCTATTGTAGAAATTCGACAACTCCTACACTTATTATTCATGGTGAGAAAGATACATCAGTAACTCTTCAAGATGGCATTTCTATTGCATCATGGCTGGATTCTAATTTGGAAATTATTAAAAATGCTCAACACACATTTAACTCTTCCCAGCCTTGGGGCAAGGATTTCATGCCAAAAGAATTGATTGAAGTTTGTGAATTGACCAGTTCTTTTTTTAATTTACCTATCGATACTAGAACATAAAAGAAGTTTTCTTTTACATAAAACGACTTTTCTCTTCTTCATTTAACACAACGCAATATCCTTTTGAAAAATGGTGCCTACGAATTGCTATAAAATCATAAACCTGATCTCTAAAATAGATAGGAATTATTCGAAATACCGTAAGAAGGCGTTGAGGAAATGCAAAATAACGAGTAACTTTTAAGGCCGCTTTTGATTTTTCAAATAGCATCCCATCCTCTAACAAATAAAATGTATTTAGCTTTAATGGCTCCCAGTTCTTTTCTTGAAACAATTTCTGGCTGTATTCTGACTGAATAGATGCAAAAAAAAGTGACTTCGACTTGTCATTCTTGAGAATATACTTTACAGCCCTATTACAAAAACCACATTCTCCATCATAAAAAACAATATTTGCGTCTCCACCCATTTGGTTTGTCTAATCGACTTGCAAGGTATTAAAAATTGGTATAATCATTTAGTAATAATGTTAGATGAGAAAATTAACTCTTATAGCTTATCTCAATAATTGTTGCACCTTGGCCATATTCAAAATAATCTCCATCATAGTATTCAATCCCATTTTCTTTATTGAGAAATGAGCGAACTTCATAACGAAGAACTCCTTCTCCGACGCCATGAATGACAACAATTTTAGCTTTTCGCTGATGCTTTGCCATTTGAAAAAATTGTCTAAAAACAATCATTTGCTGCGATAAAATTTCAAAATTTGAAAGATGCGTGTGTGAATCCGTTAATTCTTCAATGTGTAAATTAATTTCGGGTAAATTACTCCGATTTCTAATGCTATTGTTTGAAGTTTCCTGATTTATTCCCGAATCCTGCATGGTTATAGAAGCAACTACTTCATCATCTATTGAATAGCTATCACCCTGTACAATAACAAGTTGTGATTTTAAATAAGACCTCTTGAACCCATCATCATCCAATATCATTACTTTATCTCCAGCAGTTATTGAATCTACTACTCCTCCACCTTTCTCATTAAGAAAAACTATTTTCTGACCTGGTTTAAACTCCATCAAGGTACCATTGAACATCAATATTCATAAACAAAACAATCGGCACTATGAAAGAAGCGACCCAAAATATAAAAACCATTAGACGAAAGAAGAGGCTTGCGTCTTTTATTAGTGGTGTTATCAAGACACTATTCACTTGACTAGCAAAAATAGGATCCAATTCTTCTTCTGAAACTTGGCCTGTGTATTTTTGTAGAGTTGGCGTATATTCTAAAACAACTTTTTTAATTTGTGAATATGTCTGGTTACTCAGTAAATTATAAGTTGTTGCAAAATCAACACCTTCTTGCTTCAGTTCTTTATGAATCTCATACTTTTTCTGAAGCGCACGCACTCTGAAGCCCATAAAAAATCCAAATAACATTAATACATAACTATCAATATACCAACCTACCCCTATCATAAAAAGAGACGATATAAATGCAAAAATCATGAGCATTAACTCATTCCCTTTATTAAAATACAACTTGAACATTTGTCCGCCATCTAATGGGTCTAAAGGAAGTAAATTTATGATATTCAACAATAGAAATAGGAGGCCTACAGTTAAAAACCATGCATAATGATACTCTGCACCAAAGTAAATGAGTAAAGCACCTATTAAAACACCAGGGAAAGGTCCTGCAATTGTGACAATAAAACTCTCTTTCTGTGAATAATTCGACTTTATTCCTTGTACAAAAGCTCCCATCAATGGAATAAAAAGCATTCTTACATTTTTATACTTAAAAAATTTCATTGCCAAAAAATGACCTAATTCATGAATGAGTAGGACAATTACCAAGTACACAATGAAATTAATTTCATTGTCAAAAAACAGAAAAAACACAAGAACGAAGAGTACAAGAGAGAAAAATGTCAATGACATACTCCCTTTTTGTTTTGGCTCTACCAATTCAGGTTTTTCCGGATAAAAATCAAAAGATTCCATGTATTAAAGATACTAAAACTATTTATACCTTATTTCTTATTGTTGAAATTTCGCAAAATCCTTTGCGAAATAAGTCAAAATACCATCTGCCCCTGCTCTTCGTATACTTAAAAGCATTTCATACATTGATGTTTCATAATCCAACCAACCTTTTTCAGATGCAGCGTAAATCATTGCGCATTCTCCGCTTACATTATAAGCTGTGATTGGTATATCAAAATTCTCTTTCAGCACATGAATAATATCGAGGTAACAAGTTGCAGGTTTAACCATCATCATATCTGCGCCTTCTTGAAAGTCCAATTCAGCCTCTAACAAGGCTTCATTCTTATTCGCCGGGTTCATTTGATAGGTTTTTTTGTCCCCACTTTTTGGAGCTGAATCTAACGCATCTCGAAACGGTTCGTAAAAAGCACTCGCATACTTTGCTGTATAAGACATAATACTCGTGTCGCTATATCCTGATGCATCTAATTCATCTCTTAAAAAACCAATTCTACCATCCATCATATCTGAAGGTCCAAGAATGTCGATACCCGCTTGGGCTTGAGCAATTGCCATTTTTGCAAGAATGGGTAGCGTTTCATCATTAAGAATTCGATTGTTTTTAACTAATCCATCATGGCCATCTGAAGAATAAGGGTCCATTGCAACATCACTCATTAATGATAGTTGAGGAAACTCAGACTTTATTTTATGTATCGCATTCAAATAAAAATTATCCTGAGCATAACTGTAACTCGCGATCGAATCTTTAAGGCTTTCTTTAACCGCAGGAAAAAGAACAAATTTATCCAACCCCAATTTGACACAAGCCTCTATTTCTGGAAGCAATGTATCGAGAGACCATCTGAAGTTATCTTTTAAAGATTTAATTTCCGTTTTCACCCCTACTCCGTCTTCAATAAACAAGGGATAGATTAAATTCTCTGTACTTAATTTTGTTTCTTCAACCATTGATCTAACACCTTGGTTACTACGATTTCTTCTTGGTCTTCTTCTCATAAAAATGATTGTCTAAAACAAAATTAACAATTCGAGCGAAAAATGACAATTTTAATTATATTTACTGACTTTTAAGTCAAACAATTAATTCTATGAAAAAATCAGGATTGCAGCTTGCTACAATTGCAGTTATTGGTGCCTTAACACTGAGTTCTTGTGAAGGCTATTCTTCAATCGAGGACAATATTATTAGCGGTGATGTTCGCAGTCCAAATAGTGCTTTGAATACTAATTTTGACGGGGCGGTCTTCAGTATCCCTTCTCCTATTCAAACTGGCTATTTGATCAAAGAATTAAACCTTTCCTTTGATGCAAAATTAGGTAACGACCCAAGTAAAGTGCGATTGTATGTTGATGAATACAGTCAATCATTAAATCTTGGAATATATGGTGCTGACTTGGGATACTCAGCACTATACGATCAAAAAAACATAACACTAAAGTATCTTTCTTCGGTTGAAAACTTAACAAATCAACTGGGATTAAATGCTGCTTTTAATACCGAATTTTTAAACTCATTTGAATCAAAGATTGATGATGAAAAAGAAATGATTCATTTGATGTCTGAAGCCTTTAAAAAAGCCGATAATTTTCTAAAAAACTCTAATCGTAAAGCAGCTTCTGCGCTTATTTTGACTGGTGGCTGGTTAGAGTCTATTCATTTGGCGTGCCAATTGAACTCAAAAAGTCCGAGACAGGAAATAAAACAACGAATTGGAGAACAAAAGCAATCAATTGGAACCATTATTGCTATTTTAAATGAATACAATAATAATTCTCTTCATAATGATCTCATCGAGCAATTGAATGATTTGTCGCTGTCTTTTGATAAAATAAGTATCCGTTACGAATACGTAGCTCCAGAAATAGATGTTGAAAACAAGACAACTACGTTCATGCATTCAACAGAAATAGATTTTAAAAATGAAATTGTAGAAGAAATAAAAACTAAAATCGAAGCAATTCGATTGTCAATTATTTATAACAGTAACTTATGAAGTTCATTTATATCTTTATCCTATTATCTCTTAGCTTAAGTAATATTTCTGCACAAAATTGCGAGAAAATAGTACAAGATTGCGAGGATTTGTTTAAGACAAGTAAAAGTGGAGATGACTTCATCTCTGATGGTCAAGCCTATACTGCCTTCCTAGATCGTGAAAACGCTGAGTTCAACACAACTTTTTTTGGCGGTGCTATATATCGATTGGCAACGAGTGCTGGTTCGCGAGAAAACTTTGTGATATTCACAATTAAAGACTTAGAAGGAAACATACTTTTTTCCAATAAAAACTACAAAAATTCTCCTTACTGGGATTTCAAAGTTAAAAGTACTATTCCTGTAATCATAACAACAGAATTAGACGAAGATCTAAAAGTTACGGGGTGTGTTGTAATGTTAATTGGCTTCAAAAATGAATAGTATTCAATAATAGCTTTTTATGAGTGACAAAATACTTCGTGCATTGATGCATCTTTTTGCCATTATCGCAAAAGTAGACGAAGTATCAGACAAGGAATTTTATACTGAAATTCAAAGTTCAAAAGGCAGAAAAATTGTAGAGGGCTTTTTAAAATCTGAATTAAGTTCTGATTTTATCCATAAGTATTTACTCATTTTTGAAAATCATCTTAAATCTACTCGCGGGAGAATTTATTCTAAGAATGATGACCGCAAGAGAACGTCCTTACATTCTGTAAAAATTCTCCGAATTTGCTCTCAAATAAATAAAGAATTAACGCAACGACAGAAGATAATTGTTTTAACTCGAATTGTAGAATTCATAAATCTAGGCGGCGATCTAACAGAACGTGAAACTAAATTTGCTCAGACCGTTTCAGATGCATTTCATATTGACAATGAAGAATTTATTCGAATAAAATATTTTCTAGGATTTGACGGTATTTCCTTTAAAGATGTTAATGACATACTCTACTACTGCGATGAAAATATAGATCATCTGAAAAATGCAATAACAGAGGTTTGTTCTAATTTAGATGCCCCAATCATTATTCTTTATCTGCGTAGTGTTCGATCGTTATTTATTAAGTACTCAGGAACAGAAGAGTTATATATCAATGGACAGTTGGTGAGTAGAAATAAGGCACACATATTTAACGTTGGCTCAACGGTAAAAACAAACAAAAGCGGTCAAATATATTACAGCGATGTTATCTCAAAACTCACCGATTCAGCTGATGAGTTAGCACTTAATTTTGGAGTATCCAATGTTATTCATTCTTTTAAAAGTGGCGAGAATGCAATTCAGAAAGTTAATTTCTCGACAAATGCGGGAAAAATAATTGGTTTAATGGGAGCTTCGGGTTCTGGTAAAACGACCTTGATTAATATCATGAATGGTAAAACCAAACCTAAATATGGAAACATTACAATTAATGGAATTGACCTTTACGCAAATTCTGAAAAGCTAAAAGGTATTATTGGAAATGTGAGCCAAGCCGATTTACTGATTGAAGAATTAAGTGTGTTTGAGAATTTATTTTTTAGCGCTAAACTTTCTATTCGAGACATCTCAAAAATACAATTGTACAGAAAAATCAATAAACTATTAAAAAGACTTGGTCTATATGAAATACGAAACTTAAGAGTAGGCTCTGCCGTTTCGAAAGTTATTTCTGGTGGACAACGTAAAAGACTAAATATTGCACTGGAATTAATTCGAGAGCCTTCCATTCTCTTTGTTGATGAACCAACTTCAGGACTATCAAGTAAAGATTCTGACAACATCATGGATTTGCTCAAGGAATTGGCGCTTGGCGGCAAGCTAATATTTACTGTAATTCATCAACCCTCATCCACAATTTTTAAATTATTCGATAGGTTATTAATTCTTGATGATGGTGGATTTTTAATCTATGATGGTACACCACTAAACTCAATTATCCACTTTAAAACATACTCATTTCAAGGGAATGCTCACGAAAATGAATGCATGCTATGTGGCAATGTGAATCCTGAACTTATTTTCAATATCATTGATGCCAAAATCGTGGATGAATTTGGTGGTGAAACCAATCAGCGTAAGAGCTCTGCTCAACAATGGAATAAACTATACCAAGAACACAAGAAACGCTATAAAATTAAATTACATTCACCAGAGGAAATAAAGAGAAAGGGAACCCCATCAAGTTTCAAGCAGTTTTTCACTTATTTTCAACGAGATTTCTTTGCCAAAAAATCAAATAAACAATACTTAATCATCAACGCATTGGTTTCTCCAATTTTAGCTGTGGTGCTATCGTTTTTTACGAAATATTATAGTAAAAACTCCAATTCTAACAGCTATTCCTATTATACAAATGAGAATATTCCCCAGTATATTTTTATCGCTGTCATTGTTTCTATTTTTATCGGAATGATTGTTTCAGCAGAAGAGATTAATCGGGACAAAAAGATTTTGCTTCGAGAAAAATTCATCAGCCTTTCAAGAAGCAGTTATTTACTCTCTAAAATTGCATTTTTCTTCATTATCTCAGCGCTTCAATCACTTATGTTTGTTGCTATTGGTAACTCTATTCTTGAAATCCAAGGCATGTTTATGGAATATTGGCTTCTCCTCTTTTCAATCTCGTGCCTGTCTAACATGGTAGGACTGAATATTTCGAGCACATTTAATACGGCCAAAGTCATTTATATATTCGTGCCATTAGTCATTATTCCACAATTACTTTTTAGCGGTGTGATTGTTAAATTTGACAAACTACACCCATCACTTTCTCATGCAACTGAAGTTCCTATTATCGGTAATATTATGCCTTCGCGTTGGGCATATGAAGCATTAATAGTTGAACAGACAAGTCAAAATAAATTATCTTCAATTTTTTTAAACTTTGATATATTAAAAAGCCAGGCAACTTGGAAAAAAGACTATTGGCTTCCTAAGTTACAAAATGAGTTAAACATACTTACTAATAGCGAAAGTACAGTAACACAAAAAAAAATAGCGCGAGAACTACTCACTAACGAAATAAAAAAAGAAGATCTTGTCTGGACTGACTTAAAATGTGAATCATGCATTGAAAATTTATCATTCTCTACTATTACAGAAGAAGACATCAGGCCAATTAATGTCTTTTTATCTATACTACGAAAACAATACATTTATACAATTAACACAAGTATTGACTCTATTCGGATTCGTAAAGAAAAAATGGGCATTGAAAATTATAGAAAACTACGCAATGAATACACCAATGAAGCGCTAGAAAATATTTTAACGAACAAATTAGAGCTTAATAAAACGATAACATTAAACGGTGAATTGTATCAGAATTCAGACCCGATTTATAACCTACCACAAAAGCATTCATTTTTCACTTCTCACTTTTACTCACCTTACAAATATATTTTTGGCAGTCGTGTATCAACGTTTTATGGAAATTTAATGGTGATTTGGGGAATGGTATTTCTAGGTTACTTCCTCTTGTATTTTGATGTATTCAAAAAACTATTTTCGAGATTAACTTCGATTTCACTCAAATAAAAAATGCCTCACAAACGTGAAGCATTTAATTAATTATCTAAACCTATTTTAGGTCAACATTCCACCGCAAACATTAATTGTTTGTCCTGTTATATAAAGTGACATATCAGAGCCTAGAAATACAACTAAATCAGCAACATCTTTGGGAGTTCCTCCTCGTTTCAATGGAATAGCTTTTCTCCATTCCTCAACTACTTTTTGATCTAATTTATCAGTCATTTCTGTTTCGATAAAGCCAGGAGCAATTGCATTACAACGAATACTTCTAGAACCTAATTCTTGTGCTATCGATTTTGAAAAGCCAATTAGTCCAGCTTTTGACGCTGCATAATTCGACTGTCCGGCATTACCACTTACTCCTACAACAGATGACATATTTATAATCGATCCTTTTCTTGCTTTCAACATTGGACGCTGCACTGCTTTTGTCAAATTAAATGCTGATTTCAAATTCGTATTCATCACTTCATCCCACTGCAGTTCAGACATTCTCATCAGAAGTGTATCACGTGTAATACCCGCATTATTTACAAGCACATCAATTGTACCATACTCCTCAATTACGCAATCAACTAAATCTTGTGCCTCTTCAAATTTAGACGCATCAGACTTAAATCCTTTTGCAACACCACCCATTTCAGATAATTCTGCTTCTAATGCCTTAGCTTTCTCCTCTGATGATAAATAAGTAAAGGCAACTTTTGCACCTTCTTTCACACATTGTTCAGCGATACACTTACCAATTCCTCTAGAGGCTCCTGTAATTAGTACAACTTTATCTTGTAATAAATTCATTCTCTTTTATTTTGCGTAAATATAACAAAAAGCAGAAGTATTCTAAGCTCTAGTAATTACTTCTGAAAAACACGTTTATTTATTTGCAATGGTGAATTAATGTCAGTCAAAAAATAAATAATCAGAGAATTAATACCAACTTTTCATTGCATTGGTATTTAGTTCATCCAAACAAGTGAAATATTCATTTAAGCTATCAAAATTTGGATACAGGAAAGTTCTATTGTAATTTCACATCAGGTTTAGTTATAAAAGGTAGGTTAGGTATAGAGCAGTGGAACGCTAGTTTCACTGCTCTATTTATTTAAGATTGTTTTAATTAAAGAAATCCCATGTCAGTCCTATTCTCAATCGACTACCGGCGATTGGATAATTAGCTAGAACAACACTTTTTTTATCCGACCAGAAATATCCAATATTTTCATACCTGAAGAAAAATCTAAATTCCGAAATCCCAAGATTAAGGAAGGCATGGAGATTTGACATTTCAGAAAAACTTTGATTGGTTGAATTAAAATCAAAAGCATCCATGTTGGGAACATAAGCATTAACATCAAAACGCGACAAATAGGAAACATCAACCCCTATAGCTACCTCTAGTTTTTTTCCTTTAAACAGAAAACCTTGAAAGTAGAGTCTTGAATAAGCTTGAAATTGAGGTAGGAAATTATTATCATCAAAGGAATAAACAAATTGGGGCTGAATATGAAAACTTCCCAATTCTATATCAGAACGTATACCCAAACGCCCAAAATTAGATTTAATATTTTCAAGTCTCCAGTCTGAACCATTATAGAGGTAAACAGAAGGAATTGAATAAAGGTTACCAAAAGTAGAGATTTTCAACTTATTGTTCAGTGCATAGCGAAAGTTAATTCCAATTTTTGTCCATTCCTGTAGATCATTCTCTGCTAAATTATATTTATTGGTGTTCCCAAAATAGCTTCGCTGTAAGACAATGGGTGCTTTCTTCTCGAATAAAAATTGGCCAGCTAAGTCTATTTTTCCGCGCTGAAAGAACACTTTAGTATTCCCTCTAAATTCATTGTAACGCCCGATAATATTCAGCTTCAATTTATTTTCAATAGAAACTCCTTTCCAATCAAGAGATAGAAACGAAGAAAAAAACAATTCATTTGTATCACGATGTTCTCCAAGATTTTGGAAATCCCAATACGAATGATTTACCATTCCATCCACGTAGAATGATTTTCTTTTCAGAAATAACCCTGCACCATTAGATATTTCTGCTAAGTTGTATTGATCTCGCGTTGAAAAGCTATCAATATAGATTGCGTTGTAAAGACCAAACAATGTGTCAAATTCAGAATAGACTTTATTTTTAATCGTGTATTCATTATTAATTAAAATCCCGAAAGCATTTTCTACAGTTGAATTAAAGTCAAAATAATTGGTGATTTGAACCCGTCCTGATTTATTCGTTGCCAAAGCATTTTCTTTATTTACTGGAGAGAATTCTAATCCAAAATCTTCTATGAGTGAATCTGTTAGTACACCTCCAGAATGCTGAGTTGTCGATTTAAAATATGTTCCTTGAATATTTACGGAATAAAACTTTCCTAATCTATTGAATTGAAGATTCACTTTATTTAAAGAGAAATTACTGTTTCTAACACTACCAATCCCTGAGTTTCTTTGATAGTCAATGTTTAAATTTATCGAATCAGAAAAGGCATGTAAGTAGTTCGCTCTGATAAACTGACTACCCTGTCCTCCAAAAGAATAAGAAAACCCCAAATGTGGCAAAGCAGAGAATTTCATTTTCGTAGGATTCAATGCAGGTTCAAAACTACTTGAAGTGTATTTATTAAAAAGACTTTGAGTAGAAACCCCATGAGGAGAAGTCATTGCGATACCTCCAGCAAATGTAGATGGATAATCTGCACTAGCTATATCAATAGAATCGAGATCCCCGTGCATTCTATCATTGTAAGTCAATGTATCATAACTACTTGTAAATTGCCCGTAAGCAAAAGATAGTTTGATGAGAATAAGGCCGACTATAAGAAGTTTCATTGATCTTAGTGACTAAAAAAGTAAAGATAAAAAAAAAGAGGGCAAAGCCCTCTTAAATCTCTATGAGAAAAAATACTACAAACTGTTCAGTTTAACTTGTAAACCAGACTTAATGTTTGCCGCTTTATTCTTATGAATAATATTTCTTTTTGCAAGTTTATCAAGCATTGTAAATATAGATGGAAGTACTTTCGTAGCTTCTTTCTTATCTTTCAATTCTCTAAAATCACGAATAGCATTACGCATAGTTTTATGCTGATACTTGTTACGCAACCTTTTCGTGTCGTTTGATCTAATTCTCTTAAGTGCTGACTTATGATTCGCCATTTTTTCTATTTTTAATATGCGTTTTCACGCTTTTTTTTTCTTATTTATTCTGTAGCCCATAGGAGAATCGAACTCCTGTTACCAGGATGAAAACCTGGCGTCCTAACCACTAGACGAATGGGCCAAAAACTAGTAGCCCATAGGAGAATCGAACTCCTGTTACCAGGATGAAAACCTGGCGTCCTAACCACTAGACGAATGGGCCAAATAATTTATTTCAATTCCCCCTTAAATTGGGAGTGCAAATATAGAGTGAAATTCTTTAATAACAAACAGAAAATCTTTTTTTTTAATAAAAATCTTTTTCCTCTGAACTAAATTTAAAACCTAGTCTTTTACCTGTCGCCATTTGAAGGTCTGAACTGATGGCGTTTATCTGCTGTAATGATACTTCTTGCACCATTTTATATGGAGGTGTTACCAAATCAAAATTCACAGCAAACGCCAAACAAGACTGAATTACTTGACACATCACATCCTTTGTAAGCTTACTGTTTTCAAGGTCTTGAAAATCAGTTCCAAGCTGTCCTTCACCTTCCATAATAAAGTGCTCATCATGGTTAATAAAAATTCTACCTATTAGATATCCAACATCATTCAGTCTATTTTGTTTTACAGACTCAGCTAAAAAATTATAGATATTAATTATTCCAAAATATCCGTTAGCACCATTTTTCTCAACATACTTCGTTTTCCAAAGAGGATTTTCGTCATCTAATCGAAAAATATTTGTGTGCAATTGAAACACAATTGTGTCGGAACCTATGTTTATACGAAATTCGTGCTTTCCATTATCTTTATAATCAAGGCGGATTCTGGTGTCATTAATTGATTTCGCAATTTCATCTAATTCATGCTGAACAACTTCTTTTAGTTGCATCAATATATTTTCAGAATAGTCAGCAATATCTTGCTTTAAAGCAGCTTTATTAATGAGTAAATCAACAATACCAGCTCTTCTCTCAATCTTTAGTTTATTCCCCATTTACCTCTATTAGTAAGATTTTGCAAAGATGACTCTAGCTTTAGATTCTTTTCCTGTTACCATACATTTTCCAATTTCAGTTTTTTGTTCTAGAGGAATGCATCGAATAGTTGCCTTAGTTTCTTTTTTAATTTTCTCTTCTGTTTCAGAAGTACCATCCCAATGCGCTAAAAAGAATCCTCCTTCTGCTTTAAGTTTCACTTTGAAATCTTCATAAGAATCAACCTCTTGTGTATTAGACGTACGAAAAGCTTTTGCCTTATCAAATAAATTGGTTTGAATATTTTCGAGTAAGCTCTCAACGTATGTTAAGGTATCTGAGAAATCAATCACTTCTTTTGTTTTATTATCTCTACGCGCAATTTCGACCTTACCACTTTCCAAATCTCTAGGTCCCATTACTATTCGAACAGGGACGCCTTTACTTTCATATTCAGAGAACTTCCAGCCCGGCCTTCTATTATCGTCATCATCAAATTTGAATGAAATTCCTTTCTCTTTGAATTTCTCTCCAAGTTCATTAAAGTGCTTTGAAATTTCAGAAAGTTCTTCCTCAGTTTTATAGATAGGTATTGCTACGACTTGAATTGGCGCCAATGCCGGTGGTAAAACCAAACCCTCATCATCTGAATGCGTCATTATTAATGCCCCCATCAAACGAGTTGAAACTCCCCAAGAAGTTGCCCAAACATAATCTTGCTTCCCTTCTTTGTCTGTAAATTTAACATCAAAAGCTTTCGCAAAATTTTGCGCTAAAAAGTGAGATGTTCCTGCTTGTAATGCTTTTCCATCTTGCATCATTGCTTCAATACAATATGTTTCCTCAGCTCCTGCAAAACGTTCACTCTCTGATTTTAAACCTTGAACGACAGGCATTGCCATGTATTCTTCGGCAAAATCAGCATAAACTTGATTCATTCTTGCTGACTCTTCGATAGCCTCGGACTTAGTTGCGTGTGCAGTATGCCCCTCTTGCCACAAAAACTCAGCTGTTCTCAAAAAAATACGTGTTCTCATCTCCCAACGCACAACGTTCGCCCATTGATTTATCAAAATAGGCAAATCTCGGTACGATTGAATCCACTTTCTGTATGTACTCCATATGATTGCTTCACTTGTAGGTCTAACAATCAACTCTTCCTCAAGTTTGGCCTTAGGATCAACGATAAGCTTTCCTTTGTTATCGGGATCATTAATTAATCGATGATGTGTTACTACGGCACATTCTTTTGCAAAGCCTTCTGCATTTTTTTCTTCGGCTTCAAATAAACTCTTCGGAATAAAAATGGGAAAATAAGCATTCGAATGTCCCGTTTCTTTGAATTTAGCATCCAAAACTTCTTTCATTTTCTCCCAGATTGCATAGCCATATGGTTTAATAACCATACAACCTCTAACTTCTGAGTTCTCTGCTAAATCAGCACGTGAAACAACTTCATTGTACCATTTTGAATAATCTTCTGCCCTTGTTGTGAACTTTTTCGCCATCTAATTTTACTTATTTTAATCGGATAGCAAAAATAGTAAATTCGATGAGTTAGTAAGAACAAAAAGTCAAGATGATTTTTTTAATTCAAAGTCTTGACAGTCGTCCTAATAATACTGCCAAGTGTTACATTCTTAATTTTTGAATCAATCCAAGCAGTAATGTTAAAATATTCAAGTAAAACATTTTCGTGTTGATCTTCTAGCATGTCTATGACATCCGTTTTCATTTTTTTTAAAATGTCTTCCTTATCGTCATCAGTATGGATTTTTGACAAGCGCTTAATGAATTTAATGCATAATATCTCAATTTTATACTCCCTTTCATGTTTATTGAGGTAACGGCTCGTTGATCGAATTAAATAATCGAGATAGTCGTAATTTTCTAATTCGTAGTGAATGATCAAATTGACCAGCCGCGCCAGGCTATATATGTCCTGCCTAAGCGACTGCTCATTATCATTGAGGATTATATTTATGCTCATCATTGCCTGCTTGAAATCGCTCACTCCAAAATAACTGTATGCTTTATAGTAATGAAGCAAAAGCTCCATTTCTTTACTAACCTTCCCTTGTAATTTTGAATGTTGCTTTTCTATTTCCGGAATCAAATCAACACTTTCTTGGAATTTACCCATCGATTGATAAAGAATTAATTCTTGAGCATTAGAATTCGAGAAAATCAACAGAGCAATGTCAATTGACTTAAAGCCGTTTGTTGTTCTTAATTCACGTATATCAAAAATCAACTCTCGGGCTTTTTCACTATCCCCAATTTCAATATAACAACGCATAAGGTGGATCAATGTATTTACATACCTTTTTGATGCCGCTTCTTTAATTTTTGGATTGTTATCCAATATTTCTCTAGCACGATTAAAAAACGTAAAACTATCTGAATGATTTCTGTTAGCCATAGCACATAATCCTTTCACATAATAGCAAATAGATGCGGCTTTTGATGATAGTGCTGTATTCTTACCCTTAATGAGATGATTATCTGAAATTTCTTCAACCTTTGCTCTTTCTACAGTAGCTCTAGAAAAACCTCCAGTTCTAAAAATTAAATTTATTCTAGCATCAAGCACCATATATTCAGCCAGGTTCCTCAGTTTCTCAATAACTTCAGCTTCCTCTTTAATAATTTTATCAATATTCAGAGAAAATTCACCCGCCTCATAAGAAGAATCTATCAACACCTTCTCCCAATTTATTAACTCAATCAAATGATAAAATTTCTCGTGCTCTCTAGCCTTTACCTTGCTCCTAGCGATCAATTTATTGCACTCCTTGTAAAGAGCTTTACTGTAAAGTATTTCAATATTCTTTATCTCTTGCGCAAGTATACTAGCAATTGATTTTTCACTCGTGAATGAACGTAAACTTTTGAGAATAAGTTTATACAAATGATTTTTCTCTGAAGGCAAATGTTTAATGAATATCTCTTTAGAAAAGGTCTTTTTTAAGTGTTCTTCATCATATTCTTCTTGCTTTTCTATGTAGTCAAAAATCTTCAAGTAATTCTTATCTCCAGACTGGAGGGCAGAAGTCAATTTAAAAAATCTCTTTTCTGATTTAGAAAGTGACTTAATCAAGTCAAATAACTCTATAGATGGTTTCATATCACTCCAATTAAGATTTCTGTAATTTATTGTTGTACTCCTAACTCTCAAAGTTATAAAAAAAAAAGGACCTTAATTTCTCAAGGCCCTTTCAAACAACAACAAACTATAAAACCTTCTATTTATGAAAACTATCGAAGGGTTATCTTTTCACCTTTTGAAAATGTCATTTCATTATCGGTAATTTTATTTAATCTTTTTATTGATTTAGCATTGATAGCGTATAATTGCGCCAATTGATTCATTGAGATTGATCTTTCAATGTGAATCTCTTCTTTTTTGAAAATGTTTCTTCGTTTTTTTGGTTGGACATAAACAAAGTCTCCCACATTTAAGAAATCCTTTTTATTTCCAAAATCATTGTAACGGTTAAGCTGCATTAAAGTAAGTCCAATCTCTTGTCCTATCGAATAAAATGTATCGCCTTTTTTTACTTCAATATATTTAACACCTTTTTGATGCATCTTTATTGTTCTTTTAGATACGCTCTCCTTATTCACAGATAAGGCAATTACTTCCTCTGGACTTATTAGAGGTTGATTCAACTGATCCAATTCCTGTAAATTGTACTTTTCGATTATATCAATTAATAATCTAGGGTATTTAGGGTTTGTAGCATAACCAGCTTTCTTAAGACCTTTTGCCCACGATTTATAATCGGATTGCTCGTAAATAAATAGAAAGTCATAGCGACTATTCTTTTCTAAAAATAAACTATGATCTTTAAATGATTCTTCTGCTGTTTGATATGCTCTAAAACACTCATCTTTAGCATCATCATCTTTGTATATTTTTTTTCCATTCCAGCCATGACACTTAATCCCAAAGTGATTATTTGCCTTAAGAGCCAATGCTGAATTACCACTTCCACTTTCTAAAATAGCTTGTGCCATTGTTATACTAGCAGGTATTTTATAGGCTAACATTTGTTCAACAGCAACGTTTTTCCATTGGTCAACGTACTCCTTATTTGAAATTCTATTGACATCTGCTCCAAAAGAAGAGAAGCTGAAAGCAAGCGCTACAGATGCAATTAATAATTTCATTGTGTTTGTTTTATCGTGTATTACGTAAAACAAGTATAAAAAGTTTCAGAAATTGTTGATAACTCAATTAACACTGTTAACATCTAACGTAAGTAGTTGATTTTAATTATTTTGTAATTGCCTGAATTAATAAAGTAAAAAAGAAGAATTATACCTATAAGAATTAATTTTTACTGAAAAATTGATGAGTGGTAAACATTTATCCGTTTTTTTTTAATGAATTTATTCTCTTAATAAATTTTAGGTTATTATTGTATTGGATGATGCAAAAAACTATTCAAAAAATACACTTATTATTCATTCTGATATGTCTGGCAATTTTGAGCTATTTTTCATGGGCATTCTTTACTGAGCAAAACCTATTATCAAATAGCAAAAGCTTAATTGCTTGTATTTTAGTTCTATCAACATTAATACTGAATTTATTCAATTTAAAAGGTAGTAAAATACATCATTTATCGTCCTCTCTACTATGCTGTTGCATATTGTCTCTAACTGCATACTTTGTTTATTCTACTCAATCGATCATTTCGAGTGGTTCAGTAATTGTCAGCTTACTTGTTCTGCAATCTGCGATCTATCTTTCATCAAAAATACACCAAGAGAATTTAATTATTAAAACGATTATAGCTTCTTCAATGCTCCTGCTCTTTTTGATGTTTTTTCTCGGAATTGAAAATGATTGGTACCATACAATTACATCCATTGGACTTATCATATCAAGTATTCTTCTGTTTTACACGATACTAAGAAGCAATAGGGCTAATCAATGAATGTGCCGAAGCCATGCAAACGCTGAGACCAATAATCAGACTCATCAACATTTGTTAATATAATTCCTTTACTTGAACTTGAATGTATCATGACAATTGGCTGACCATTCTCTGAGACAACAATTCCAACGTGAGAGACACCCGATCCGTTATCGAAGAAAACTAAATCTCCTTTTTCTACACGCTTTCTTTTAATTTTTCTTGACTGATAATATTGATCAACTGACCTTCGCGGTAAAGTTTTACCATTTTTATCGTAGATATAGCTTGTAAATCCACTGCAATCAAACCCATCAGGTGTTACACCAGCCCAAATGTATGGTACTCCAATGTATTTTTTAGCTTCAATAATCATTTCAGTTCTGATTCCTGTATTCTTAACTGACGAATCTATAGTTGATGCTGTTTCTGGTAAAATTACACTCGTTTCTTCTATTTCATAAGTAAATGCACCAAATACAACTTCAATTATTTTCTGAACTTGTTCAAAATCTTCCATCTGACCTATTCGTTTTAAGTCAGATGCCCAAGCAATCAAATCTGCTTTCAACCAAGCAATCTCATTTTGATGAGCATCAAATATTTCATTTCCTTTCTCTACTTTTTTAACATCAAGAAATAATCTTTTCGCTTCTTCCAGCGCATCTGGGTGTCTCACTAACCAATACTTATTTTGTGCAAGCTGAAATAAACTCATTGCTTTATAAAACCCAGGTAATACAGAAAAATCATACTCTGGGTTATCCAAAAGTCGGTCAGCTTTGCGGCATACTTTTTTGTAATACTTTTGGGCAAACAACATTTCTAATCTATCGATTTTAGTATTCTGAGCAGCAGCCGATAATGGAAGACTTAAAGCAATTAACACACTAAATATTTTTCTCATAACTTATTTATTTTACTAAGAAACGATTATTATAAATTCACTCGAAGTCACTTACCAAAATCAATCCACAAACAAACGTTTATAAAATCACTTTATTAATTCACAATTATTCTAAAAAAAGCAACTACAATCTTTCTAATTCAATAGTTTTTCCGTTATTGGTGTGCATTTAAAAATAAAGGCATTGTTCTTGCCCTAAATAAGTATAGAACAACAAATTAATAGAACATGAAAAAACACTCCATAATTGCATTTTTATTTATCGTAATTTCTAATATATCATGCGCTCAAAACGAAAAACTTGGAACCACTCAGAAATTCGATGAAGTTATTACTTCAATTAATCTGATGTATGTTGACGAAGTTGACGCCGAAGATTTAACTAATACTGCAATCATTGCATTGCTCGAAAAACTGGATCCACATTCTACGTTTATTTCAAAAGACGAAGTTTCAGGTGCAAATGAACGAATTAATGGAAATTTTGTAGGTGTTGGGATTCGCTTTCAAATTTTAAAAGATACTCTGATGGTTGTTGCAACAATCGCTGGAGGGCCTTCTGAAAAAATTGGGTTACTCGCAGGAGACAAAATTGTGACTATTGGGGAGAACAATGTGGCTGGAATTGGATTAAAAAACAGTGACGTACGTAAAAAATTACTTGGAGACAAAGGGACAAAAGTTGATGTTGAAATCATTCGAAAGAATGCTAAGAAAAAAATAAATTTTACAATCACAAGAGATATAATTCCAGTTCACTCTTTAGATGCTGCATACATGATCACACCAGAAACAGGATATATCAAATTAAATACATTCTCCCGAACATCCCAAAACGAAGTCCACACCGCAATTGGAAAATTAAAAAAAGAAGGTATGAATAATCTTATTTTTGATTTGCAAGGAAATGGAGGAGGATTACTTTACGCTGCCAAATACTTGTCTGATGAATTTCTTTCTAAAGATAAATTAATTGTTTATTCTAAAGGGAGAATTCAACCTCGTATTGATTTAAATTCTGAAAAAAAGGGGTTATGGGAAAAAGGGAAATTAATTTTACTGACTGATGAATCGTCTGCATCGGCGAGTGAAATTATGTCTGGTGCAATTCAAGATTGGGACAGAGGGCTAATTGTTGGACGGAGAACATTTGGCAAAGGTCTTGTACAGCGACCAATTGACCTTTCAGATGGCTCTCAAATGAGACTGACGATTGCCCGATATTACACACCAAGTGGTCGTTTTATTCAAAAACCCTATGATGATGTTGAGGTCTATAGAAATGATTTGAATAATCGCTATGAAAATGGAGAATTCATGAGTCAAGATTCTATTTCGTTTCCTGATTCACTAAAATACACGACATTAATCAAAAAAAGAACAGTTTACGGTGGCGGAGGTATTATGCCAGATTATTTTGTCCCATTAGATACTAATGGAATTAGTGAGTACTTTACTTCATTGATTAGAGGTGGTCATCTGAACGCATTCACATTGTCTTACGTCAACGATAATCGAAAAAAAATGGCTAAAGCTTATCCTGAATTCTCGTCATTCAAGAAAGACTTTGTAGTTGACGAAAAGTTTATCGAAAAACTTGCGAAGTATGCGGAAAAAGAAGACTCAACTCTCTCATTTGACGAGGAAGGCTATAAGGAATCTGAAAAGATTTTAAAATTAAGAATTAAGGCTATCTTAGCGCAAAACTTATGGGGTTATCCAGAGTTTTATGAAATTTACAATGATTCCAATGAAATTTTACAACGCGCATTAGAAATCATTGAGTCTGAAGAATATGACAAATCAGGATTAGAATAATTAAAGAAAAAAAAATGATTAAAAAAATTGCAACTTTAGTAGTGTTAGGTTTATTAGTTTCATGTGAATCGAATGAAGAAATAGTAGCTAAATCAGGAGACGTTAGATCTGCGTTATCATCAGGTTCAAAGTCTGACAAGGAATTAAAAGATGAATTAAAAGAATATACAGAGAAAGAAAATCTCAGGATTTCAGAATTAGAGGCAAAATCAACTACTTTAAAGTTTGATAAATTAACACATGATTATGGAGATGTTTTGCCAGATTCTGATAATACAACGGTTTTTACAGTAACAAACACAGGTGACAAGCCTCTAATCTTAGAAGATGTTTCAGCGAGTTGCGGCTGTACGATGCCTGAAAAACCAGAAGATCCAATTTTACCTGGAGAATCCGATGTTATTAAAGTTGTATTTCATCCAAAGCCAGGACAAGTGAATGAAATTACAAAATCAATTACCGTGACGGCTAATACGATGAAAAAAGTGCATCTATTAGAGATTAGAGCTTTCGTAAAGAAGTAATTAGATCAATTAAAAAGTATCATAATCCACAAGACTGAAAGCTATCGAAGCGTAATTCAAATCTTGTCTTATTTGATAAAAACCAATTGGAAGAGAATCTTCGCTTTCAAATTCGCTAATTAACAAATCATAAAGCCAGTGATTTTTTGACAAAACTATATTTGTAGTCTTTGCGTAAGTTAATTTGGCCAGCAATTTAACAGCTAACTTGAAAGCATTAAACTGTGACTTATCAAATCTGGAGACATCTCCTATCATTAAATGAGGTTCGGTTTTAATAATAAATTCAAATCCCTCTATTCTGACCAAGTAGGTATCCTTTGATTTTGACAATTTATAATTATAAAAGAGTGTATCTCTGTTAAGCCCGGATTCAATCTCATTCAAGTTTACCTCTTCTACTCGATACTGTTCAAGTTTTTTTCGAACAAGATTTCTGTACGTTTTTTTTAACATCGGAAATTTTGAAGCAATTTCGCATAAAGGAATTAAAACATTATTGGAAATATTAAAGTGTTGCATGTAACCGTAAAACTTCCAATCCAATTTTCTCTCAAAACCAGGTAGCGAATTCTTATTTGGAAATCCAAAAACAAACGCAATATTTAATTGACCCAATAAATCATACGTTTCCTTTGCTAAACTGGTGAAAAGTTCCTTTTTCCGATGGCTTGGTCCCGTCATAGTGTCCCCAGATTGACTTGCTAAAACAACTTCTCCATTACATTTCATATTACAAGGAAACACCCCATAATAAGCACCGACATTTTCGTTATTGTCAATGGCAATAAATCCCGTATAAGACTCTCCGAACGAATCAGTATTGTACTTCTTTTCTAAATCCTGAGTACTAACTTTTAGATTAAAACAATCCTTGTACAAACTAGCAATTGCGGGTAAGGACTTTTCTGATATACGTTGATAACGATAACTCATAATGAATGTTTGTTAAACGCAAGGTTTATAAAAAACGCATTGGATTCAAATGATGTTTGCGAAGCAATTCCGTGACGATCCATTATTCGTTTATCCAAATTATCTTCTCGAAATTGATATTTGACAGCCCACTGATTAGTATACCCCAATTTCTCAGCTATATCAAGAGTTTCTCTTGTATAGCTTCCATCTGGATAAGCCAATGAATTTATCTCAATCCCCAAGCAACTTTCTAATTCTTCTTTTGATTTTTTCAATTCCAAAAGTTGACTATCTAACTCTTGTATACCGATATTACAATGCCAATATGCGTGACTTCCAATTGTAATTAACGGTGACTTTGAGAGCGCTTTTAATTGATCAACATTAAGCAATTGAAATGCTTCTTCATTTAACTTTTTTATACATTCCTGAAATATGGTAGAAGACTCAAACTCGAACAAGACATTCTTCATTCCTTCAGATGACAATTCTTTGACCGAATTGTAATAGTCATGCAAATCAACATTCTCTCCCTTAAAATTCAAAATTCGATTCAACTCTTCCTGCTTACCTTGTTCCAATAATACATCTATATAATTAGACCACACCGTTGAGATTCTGTTACTCTCATTCGCTAAATGTCCTAAAACATATATTGTGGCCGGAATGTTGTGCTTTTCAAGCAATGGTAAAAGTACACTTAAATTATTTTCATAACCATCATCAAAGCTAAGCGTAACTGCACGCTTATTAAGATTTATTTTATTCTGGGAAAGATGATTTAGTGTTTCATCTAATGAAAGTATTTCAAAATTTTCTTTTAGATATAAAATATGTTTTTCAAATTGACTAGCATCTATATTTCGAATGATCCTCTGTCCATCGCTTGCTTCTAAAACTCCATGATACATAATATTTAAAATTGAATTTTTCTCTGATCGATTAAATATCTTTTCTATCCCAAACTTTAGGAAAACAGGAAAAATAATTTTTCGTGCGATCAATATTCTGATTTTTTTCAGAATATTGAGAATCGTTTGATTCATGTCTTTTGAAATATTCAATTTAAACACCATGAATACATAGAAAACTCCAATTAATAGAGTCATTATGAATATTTCAATTACCGGATGCAAACCAAAATCAACAAAATGCGCTACTATAAAAAGAAACGCTATTAAGAGATAAATTACTACAGTGTTTTTTGTAAATGGTTGAAGGTTTGATTTTACTTTAAGCAATAAGAAAGACAGACAATAATACATAAGCAAGGCAATTGCCGTGGCTATAGCCGCACCTTCAATCCCATATATCGGAATAAAAAATAAATTCAACAAGAATGTAATAATAGCTAGAAAAATCATGCCGTACATAGCGAATGTGTAATACTTAGAACTGACAATCATAGAACTAGCTGATCCAAATGAGATGCTTATCATTTTACCTAATCCGAGAAAAAAAACAACCCATTTCGCTTCATGGTAATTTCCAACCAGCTCAAAAAGTTCATCAATTCCAGCCCAAATTAGCACAAATAATAATCCTCCAACAATAATTTGATTTATTGATGTTTTCCTGTAAATCATTGATAATTCATCCAAATCATTTTCTTCCCATGCTTTTGCAACAATACTATTTGCAATATTAGATACAGCCCTTGCAGGCATTTCAATAATGGTTACCATATATGCCCCAAATGCATATATTGCAACTGCTTCAAGCCCTCCATTTGAAGCGAAAAGCACGCCGCCAGAAACCAAGGCAGTAATCATTAAACTATCTATTCTACCAGTCAACGTAGCCCCCAACCCTGTTAAGAAATTAGCACCACCATATTTTAAAATTTTAACTTGTTCTTTGGATTGAATTTGCGAATGTCTAAAATCTAAAATTTTCTCTTTTTTCATAAAAAATACCAGAAATACTAAATTAATTAGTTGGGAAAATGAATATAACAGAACAAATAAATCAAAATCAATGACACTGAATAAAACAAGTATCAGTAAAATTGATTGTACAATTCGATGAAGAATTTCTCTTAAAAATAATTGAAAAACAGAAAAAAGATGTGCTCGAGAAAATGCACTTAGCAATTCAGTGAGAGCAGTTAAGATCAAGAGAGGAAACAAATAATTAAAATAGTCATTCAGTCTAGAAGCATTTTCTTCATAAACACCTAGAAACTGTGTTTTGAATAAAATCAAAAAAATGGATACAACACCAAGACCAATTATTGAAATTGTTAAGCAATAAAATAACAACCCATTATTTTTCTTACCATCTTTTTTAAAAGAGGGCATGTATTTAAGTAAAATTTGTGGTACGCCAAATAAGGCAACATTACTTACAATAATTGCAATAGTCGGCAGGAAACGTATTATCCCCCACTCTTCCTTATTCAAGGCAATAGGAAATAAGACAATATTATTAAGTGCACCAAATAAAACGGCAAAGACTAGAATTAATAAGTTGTTCTTACTTTGGCTTTCTATAATTCCCATTCAATCTTTTTTTAATGGTAGAAAGATAATATTAAAATAAAGATTGAATATGAATCAACTTCACATTAAATCTAAATTTATAGTACAAGTGACTTTAGGTAGCTAGAAATTGGGGCTTCTTGTTATATTTTAATTATTATTGTAAACCAATTCAATACAATGAAAACAGAAAAAGAACAAGTAGAAGATTTTTATGATGACTTTGTGAAAACACAGACTAAAATTGGAGTTTCAGTGCGTCATCGATTAATTCATAAGGCACTAAAAAAAATTGGATTAAAAGACTCATCAAATGTTCTTGAAGTTGGATGTGGAATTGGAACAGTTAGTAGTCTAATAATTAATTCAACAAAAAACGGACGGTTTTTAGGTTGTGACATTTCTCCAAATAGTATCAAACTAGCGAATGAACTATATCAGAACTCTTCTGTAAACTTTAAAGTTGACGACATGTCAGAGTTTAAATCTGATATTAAATTTGATTTCATCGTTTTTCCAGATGTATTAGAGCATATTCCAGTTGAGCAACATTCAAATTTATTTAGCAATGTTGCCAATTCCTGTAAAGATAATGCCAAAGTTCTGATTAACATTCCTGAACCGAATTCTTTAAATTGTACAAGAGTGAACCAACCTGAAGTGCTTCAGATTATTGATCAATCACTATCTATGCAAGATTTGATGAACAATACCTACCCACATGGATTTCAAGTCGAAAGTATAACTCCGTATTCCATTCATACTGATGTCAATAATTATTTAAGTATTGTATTAATTAGAGACACCAAGATTAACTCTATCACTAGAAAGGGAAAAGTTTCTCAACTTATTCAGAATATTAAAGCAAAGTATTTTTAATGGGGAATAAGCGACTGATTTACATCCATGTTGGACTTTCTTCATTCGTAAAGAAGGACATTGAAATATTATCGGATGATTTCGAATTAGTTATTTTTTATTTTGACTTAAAAAGTAAACGAAAATTACCACTTACATTCTTAAACCAACTATTCTTTATTTTAAGAAAAATTCGTTCATGTAATGGAATGATTACTCAATTTGGAGGTTATCAATCCTATCTACCTTCAATTCTTGGAAAAATATTCCGTAAGAAAAATATCATTATTATGGGAGGAACTGATTCCGTTAGTTTCCCTTCAATTCAATACGGATGTTTTTACAAAAAATATCTGAAATATTTCACTCGAAAAAGTTTAGAGTATTCTAGCCTATTACTTCCAGTCTCTGAAAACTTAATTGAATGTGATTACACTTATCAAAAAGACGACTATAAAAAGCAAGGTTATAAAGTTCATGCACCAAAGGTTAATAGTCCTTCAAAGGTTATTTATAATGGATATAAAGTCAATAAATGGGAATTCTCACCTGATAAAGTAGAAAATAGTTTTCTAACAATTTCAGCTGACTTAGGATCTCGATTTGGACCAAAATTGAAAGGCATAGATCTTATCATAAGCGTAGCTCCAAAATTCCCGAAATGTATTTTTTACATAGTAGGTGGGGATAAACTTAATGAAGAATTACCTGAAAATGTAATCCCAATAAGAAACATGCTTCATGATGAATTACCTAAATTCATCTCTAATAAACAGTTCTATCTTCAACTCTCAATGAGTGAAGGCTTTCCTAATGCGCTTTGTGAAGCTATGCTTTGCGGATCAATACCAATAGTATCGAATGTTGGCGCCATGTCTGAAATAGTTGGAGACGATGGGTTTATCCTTCAAGAAAAAAATGACCTTTACCTTAAAAAGCTGATAAAATTAGCATTACAAGCAAACAAAAAAACACTCGCTATTGCAGCACGGAAGAGGATTGTTGAGAACTTCACATTGTCAAGACGTCAGAATGACTTAAACTCCACAATATCTAGTCACATTAAGTAATTTAGCCTTTTGTAGCTACATTTTTTTTCTTGCTTTCATAAAAAAGAAATCCGAACAACCCCAAAAACAATAAAGACGTTCCACTAATGGCCATTAGAGAAGCTGTATGATATTGTGGAACGTCATAAACAAATGAAACTTTGTGTTTTCCTTTACTTAACTCCAGGCCACGCAATAAGTAATCAACTTTAAGAATCTCCTGCTCTTTGCCATCAACAAATGCCTTCCAGCCGAATGGATAATAGATTTCAGAAAAAACGGCAAACTGCTTTTCATCTAATTCTATTTCATAATCAATTTGATTAGGCTTGTAACTCATCATCTTTGCTGACCCATCTCCAGAGAATTCCTTTTTTGTCAATTTCTTTGCCTCAGAACTTAACATTACAGCCTCTTCTCTTGGGTTAAACTCATCCATTACAGTAATTGAAACGAGTGTAGTAAAAGAATTCAATGTGTCTAATGCTAATGTTATCGCTGGAATTAAGTCTGTATTACCAAGTGCATCAGTCACCATTAAGGCTTCTAACCCTTTAGCCATGCCGTTAGACAGTTGCACGGGTATAGTATCACCATTCTGTCCTATGTAGACCATTTTTTCTAAGCCAAAAACAGTACTTGTCGTAACTTCTTGCTCATTCACCAAAAGACGCCCTAGCCCCTTGTTTTCGAGCATAAAACTTGAACCTAAAGCTCTAATTTCGTCATTTGGCGTGTCACTTTCTTTTACTGATTTCACGAACCAAACATTCCCTAAAGCTGAAGGATTTGGCCGCATGGCTTGTCCTTGAATAAAATATTTCACATTCAACAGGTCAAAAATCTTATTGTTCCCTGCTGAAAGTTGAAATTCAAATATATTTTGAATATTTCTCAATTTAGCTCCATGATAGCCACCTAAGTTTTTATGAAAATAAGATGCTCTAGAGCTACCCCAAGGGTTGTTATAAGTGAACACCCTATAGTTAGTAGCGTAATTTAGAGCTGAAAATTTATAAGAATCAATCACTCGGTTTTTACTTACCCCCGAATATTCTAAATCTATTGCTTTTTTCTTCCCTCTTACAGTTCCTTCCTCAATAGCTTTTGCAGTTATTGGATCAGCGACTTCAGCTTTTAATATTTCATAATCAGCTGGAGTTGGTGATAATGGGTATAAGATTTCTTCTTGTGCAACCCAATGTTTGTAATCTCCATTCCGTAGTTCATCTGAATTCAAGTAATTCAAATTCACAGGAATCATATCTGAGAGCACAAGAACCGCAAGCCCAACAATCACATAATAAGTAGATATTGAAGAATAGAAATACAATGCAAAAACAATAATACTCCCCAATACGAATAAAATTGACCTATTCATAGAACTGTTAAACATATCTTCTCTAGCCCCTTTAAATGCAAGTAGCTGATCTTCTGCTTTATCTGTTTCTGCCGACACAATTGCTTGTAATTGTTCTCCATTATTCAAATCAATTCCGTTTTGGGCAAGTTGATCCGATGGCAATTGCTGGATGTAATTCATAACATCTTTACCAACATTTTCAACTTTTGCCAAATCTTTACTTGATGTATAATTATCTCCTAATCCAATTACTTTTAAGCCGAGCAGAAACACAACAAAGGCTCCTGACGCAATTAGGAAAAGCTTCTTTCTCGTCTTTAAAACGTCTCTATTCTTAAACAATTGTTCCAAAAATAACACTCCAATTAAAGGTACAACTAACTCAATAAGAACCATGATTATCGTAACCGTTCTAAATTTATTGTATCCAGGTATATAATCGATAAACAACTCTGTCAATCCCATGAAGTTCTTTCCCCAAGATAAAACCAGTGCCAAGAGTCCAACTCCAAACAACACCCATTTCCGCTTATCGTCCAAATAAAATAATCCAAGAATCATAATAAACACCATTACAACCCCAACATATGTTGGACCTGAAACAATTGGTTGCTCTCCCCAATATAAAGGATAAGGAGCAGTCAGAATCTCTTTAATTTGAGCAGGAGTTCTGTCTGAATCCTCAATAACTTCCTTAAATTTTGAGTCGTTTATTCCGACAGAAGCTGAACCTTTAATGTATGGAGATAAAAGTGTAAAAGATTCTCCAATACCATAACTCCAAGTTGTAATGTAATCTTTATCTAAACCTCCCGAATTCTGCTTCGCATTTGTTCCGTCAGGATTTATTGTAATATCATTTCCTCCTCTAATCGTATGTTTCGCATACTCATTAGTCATGTTGATATTGCCATAATTAATGAATAAAGCCAAAAGATATGCACCAATTAATGACCCAGAGATAATAAAAAACTGCTTTAATTCTTTTGCTTTAAGGGCTCTAATCAATTCATAGACACCCAACCCAACAAGTAGTATTGCCAAATAATAAGTTACCTGAAGGTGATTACTCGCAATTTCAAAACACATAAATAGAGAAGAAAGCAGGACTCCCCATTTCCAATTCGAACGATAAGCTAAAATAAATGCCCCTAAAACTGGCGCCATCAAAGCAACTGTAACTGCCTTAGAATTATGCCCTGCTTGTATAATTACGATTTCATACGTCGCAAAAGCGAAAGCCACTGCACCAATAAACGCAACCATAGGTCTTATTTTTAAGCACAATGCTAAAATATAAAAACCCAATAAGTGTAACAGGAAAATCCCTGATGGTACTCCAAAAAACCGGAGGAAACCAATAATTCCTTTTTGAAAAAGATTGCCATCATAAAGAACAGAGATTTGAGTTGCTGGCATCCCTCCAAACATAGCGTTTGTCCATAATGGCTCTTCATCAAATATTTCACGGTGATGGGCAACTTCATTTGACATCCCTTTATGCTGTTCTACATCATGTTGTTTTAAAGAAAAACCATCGAATTCAGGTCCAAAAAAATTCAGCATCAAAACAAAAAATGCGAAAATAACAGCGAAATGCTTCCAATTATCCTTGAAGAATGCAACTAAATTCATAGCGAATTAATTTAATTTAAAATTATCAGATGAAGATACTATAATCTTGTGAATTTAAAGCTTTGGAAAACGTTTATTTGTCCTTTTGAAACTGATTAAACTCGATTCATTTTATGACAGAATTTAGCTTTTGAATATCATAACTAATGAAAAAATAATAAAATCCTGCTTCCCTCGGTGTAAAACCATTTTTTAAGTGAAATTAATTTTTACGATTTCACTTTTGATTTTCATATACTTAATGCCAATAAAAATAAAATAAGGTTACCTAGCTATGGAATCTCTTCAAAATCTACATCTTCAACATCATTTTTGCGAGCTGATTTCTTAAGAATATTTGTCTTTCCTAAATCCTGAGAAGCCTTCTTTTTTTGTTCTTGAAATTGACGTTTGGTAGATCTCATTTCACGTTCATCCTCCATATTTCTCTTCGCGATCATAAATTGCCCAATAAATCGCACTAAAAACAATACACCGACTATGATTAATATGGTACGGAATAAACCAGGAATACTTGCCTCAATGATCATTATTTAGATAAATGCATGTTTCTTTCAGAATAAATCTTCAAGAAAAAAGGATCTTTTAAAGTATCTATAAACTGAATTGCTTCTCCTGTCGATTTCATTTCGGGACCTAATTCTTTCTTTACATCTGGAAACTTCTCGAAGGAGAAAACAGGAATTTTAATAGCATAACCGTTCTTTTTTGGTTGGAAATTGAAATCTTTCACCTTTTTCTCACCTAACATAACTTTTGCCGCGTAATTAACATAAGGCTCATCGTATGCTTTTGCAATAAACGGAACAGTCCTCGATGCTCTAGGATTTGCTTCTATTACGTAAACAATATCATCTTTAATCGCAAACTGAATATTCATCAATCCAACCGTTTTTAAAGCGACGGCTATTTTATTCGTTATATCAATGATTTGTTCCATGACAAAATCTCCCAAATTATACGGTGGAAGAACGGCATAAGAGTCACCAGAATGAATTCCAGCAGGCTCTATGTGCTGCATTACTCCGATTATGTAAACATCTTCACCATCACAAATCGCATCGGCTTCAGCTTCAATAGCACCACCTAAAAAGTGATCCAATAGAATTTGATTTCCAGGCATTTCATTTAAAATATCAACTACATGGTGTTCTAGTTCATCTCTATTAATGACAATCTTCATTTTCTGCCCACCTAAAACATAAGAAGGACGAACCAATAAAGGAAAACCTAAATCATCAGATAATACAAGTGCTTGTTCTGCACTTTCAACGATTCCATACTTTGGGAAAGGAATGTTATTCTTTTCTAGCAACTCAGAGAAACGACCTCTATCTTCAGCAAGATCCAATGCATCGAAGCTTGTACCGAAAATTTTGATGCCGTATCGTTCTAATTTTTGAGCAAGCTTAAGAGCCGTTTGACCTCCTAGCTGAACAATTACTCCATCTGGTTTTTCATGACGAATGATATCATAAATATGTTCCCAAAAGACAGGTTCAAAATACAATTTATCAGCAGTGTCAAAATCTGTAGAAACCGTTTCAGGATTACAATTGATCATAATTGTTTCGTAACCACATTCTTTTGCAGCCAAGACCCCGTGAACACAGCTATAGTCAAACTCAATACCTTGACCAATTCTGTTTGGACCAGAACCAAGAACAATTACCTTCTTCTTTGAAGATACAACACTTTCGTTCTCATATTCGAATGTTGAGTAATAATAAGGTGTTTGTGCTTCAAATTCAGCCGCACATGTATCAACCAATTTATAAACACGGTTGATATTAAATTCTTCTCTCTTAGAATACACTTCAGACTCTAAACATCTTAATAAATGTGCAACTTGACGATCTGCATATCCTTTTTGCTTCGCTTCAAACATCAACTCCTTTGGAATTGTTTCTAAGTGAAACTTTTCTATTTTCTTCTCAAGATGAGTCATATCCTCAATCTGTCTTAAGAACCAGGGATCAATCTTTGTTTTTTCATGAATTGTATTAAATGGGATCCCAAGTTTCATCGCATCGTAAATATGGAACAATCTATTCCAACTTGGATGTTCTAAGCTATGAAGAATCTCATTTTGATTCGTCAATTCTTTACCATCAGCACCCAAACCATTTCGCCCAATCTCCAATGACTGACATGCTTTTTGCAAGGCCTCTTGGAAAGAACGACCAATAGCCATTACCTCTCCTACTGATTTCATTTGAATTCCCAATTCACGATTTGTACCAGGGAATTTATTAAAATTCCAACGTGGAATCTTCACGATTACGTAGTCTAATGTAGGCTCGAACAAAGCCGATGTCGTTCCTGTAATTTGATTCGTTAGTTCGTCAAGGTGATATCCTATAGCCAATTTAGCAGCTACTTTTGCAATTGGATACCCAGTTGCTTTTGATGCTAATGCGGAAGATCGAGAAACTCGTGGATTAATTTCAATTGCAATAATATCTTCATTCTCATCAGGAGAAACTGCGAATTGAACATTACATCCTCCAGAAAAATTACCAATCGACCGCATCATTTTGATAGCCATATCTCTCATTTTCTGGAATGTAGTATCTGACAATGTCATTGCTGGAGCAACAGTAATAGAATCACCAGTATGCACTCCCATTGGATCAAAATTTTCGATAGAACAGATAATAACAACATTGTCATTAGCATCTCTCAATAATTCCAATTCATATTCCTTCCAACCCAAAAGGGCTTTATCTATCATTACCTCATGAATAGGAGATAATTGAAGACCTCTCTCTAATAAAGTATCAAATTCTTCTGAACTATGAACGATTGACGCTCCTGCACCACCTAATGTAAACGATGCTCTTACGCACAATGGAAAGCCAAACTCTTGAGCAATCTCTTTTCCTTGTAAGAATGATTTCGCAGCTTCTTGCGGAGCCATTGGTATATCAATACTCAACATCAAATCACGAAACGCTTCACGGTTCTCAGTAATTTCAATAGCATTGATATCAACACCAATAATATCAACACCGTGATCTTCCCAAATACCCAATTCATCACATTCTATACAAAGGTTTAATCCAGTTTGACCACCCATTGTTGGTAAAACGGCATCAATTTTATGCTTCGCTAAAATTTCAAGAATACTTGAGGGTTCTAATGGCTTTAAATAGATATTATCAGCAACAACCTTATCGGTCATTATAGTAGCTGGATTTGAATTAATTAAAGTGACTTCGATTCCTTCTTCTCTCAAAGATCTCGATGCTTGTGATCCAGAATAGTCAAATTCACATGCTTGACCTATCACAATCGGTCCACTTCCTATGATTAGGATGGACTTAATTGAATTATTTTTCGGCATTATATGCTCTAAATTAAAGGGTTCAACTCACGCTTTTAAAAAGCTTTAAATCGAGGGCAAATTTAGATAAAAAACTTTATTCTTTGATACTTTAATGGTATAGTTTTTAGATGTTGTTAACAATCTCTGTTGATAGGGTAAAATTATCGCAGAGCTACCTTAAAAAGCGACTTAAAAAAAGTTAACTTTGTTCATATACAATATACTTCATTATGCAGGAAATTTTATCAAGTACCGATATCGATCAAAAAGTGACTCGAATTGCTTATCAACTTCTCGAAAATTGTTTTCAAGAAGAAGAGATTTTTATCGGAGGAATAATTGGAAATGGTGATGTTTTAGCAAGAAGAATAGCTGAAATAATTAAAACCAACTCTGACCTGAAGGTTAATCTATTTGAAATAAAAATTCATAAGAGTGAGCCATGGTCAAATCCAATTGAACTATCACAAGACAAGTCAAAATTAAAAAACGGATACATTATTCTTGTAGATGATGTTCTAAATTCAGGCAAAACAATGCAATATGCATTAATCGAATTATTGCAATTCCCTACTAAAGCAATAAAAACAGTTGCGCTAGTTGATCGTAAACACAGACGATTTCCTGTTAAAGCAGATTTCGTTGGATTAAGCCTTTCTACTACTTTAAAAGAACATGTTGAAGTTGTATTGACAAAAAATAATCAGCAAGCATTCTTAAAATGACAAATAGAATTACTGAATCATCTTCTAATTACAACGACATAGATAAAATGTCAACAATAGATTTAATAACGAACATTAATAATGAGGACAAAACAGTTGCGGAAGCAATAAAAACTATTCTCCCAGAAATAGAATCCTTCATTGACGCATGTTATTCAAGAATGAAAAATGGTGGACGTCTTTTTTATATAGGTGCTGGAACTAGTGGACGACTGGGAATTGTTGATGCAAGTGAATGTCCCCCAACATTTGGGGTTGATCATGGAGTTGTAGTTGGACTTATGGCGGGTGGTGATTCGGCTATGCGAAATGCAGTAGAATTTGCAGAAGATGACACGGAACAAGGCTGGAAAGATTTACAACAGCATAATATTAGCAACAATGATACCGTGATTGGAATTGCAGCATCAGGCACAACTCCTTATGTTATTGGAGCATTGATCACAGCAAACGAAAATGGAATACTAACAGGATCTATAACATGTAATCCTGGGAATCCAATAGCAGACATCGCACAATTCGAAATGACTACTGTTGTGGGACCTGAATTTGTAACGGGAAGTACACGTATGAAATCAGGAACGGCTCAAAAATTAATCCTGAATATGATCAGTACCTCTTTAATGATAAAACTTGGCCATGTTAAAGGAAATCGAATGGTCGATATGCAACTGAGTAATGATAAGCTAGTAGATCGAGGAACTAAAATGATTCTTGATACTCTTGATATTTCTTACAATGAAGCTAAAAATTTGCTGCTTAAATATGGTTCCGTCAGAAAAGCGATTGACGGTCATGACGTTTCCAAATAATTTTAGAAAATGTAGACTGATGATAAGTTGTTGAAAACTCCTTTATTTTATCTCTATGGAGCGACCAATATCTGTATTTAAACTCTAATTTTGTTACTTACTTGATTAAAGATGATTCAAGAAGAATTACGTACCAAGGTCAAAGGCATTTTCTCCGCATATCTGGAGCAAAATAAACACAGAAAAACTCCTGAACGATTTGCCATACTCGCAGAAATTTATAGCTATGAGGGACATTTTGACATAGAACAGCTCTATGTTAAAATGAAGAATCAAAATTACCGTGTTTCTAGAGCAACATTGTACAATACAATTGATTTACTTTTAGCTTGTAATCTTGTCCGGAAGCATCAATTTGGTAAAAATATAGCTCAGTTTGAGAAATCTCACGGCTCAATGCAACACGATCACATTGTGTTAACTGATAACGGAGAATTAATTGAATTCTGTGATCCAAGAATTCAAAATATTAAAGCCACACTAGAGGACATCTTTGATATCGACATACAGCACCATTCACTTTATTTTTACGGAAATAAAAGAACTAAAAAATAGAATTAAATTGAACTTAAGTTATACAATAAATATAGACGATCCCATTATCACTTATCAATTGAAAGGGAAAATCACGACGGATGATGATTACCTCGAAATTGAAAAGGAAGTGTTTAATTATTTGAATCAAAACTATTACAGAATTGTTTTTGATCTATCAGAATTAACACATACCAATTCTTCTGGAATCGGTTTTTTCATGAGAACGCTGACGAAATCAAGAATAATGGGTGGAGAATTAGTAATTATTGGAATCAATGGAAATGTTGAGAAAATATTTTCTATCTCAAAATTAGATGAAATTTATATCATTTGTGAAAATCAAATGGAAGCAAACAATTACTTTAAAAAAGCACAATGAAAGTTGACGTATTACTAGGATTACAATGGGGAGATGAAGGAAAAGGCAAAATTGTTGATGTTCTTACTCCTAAATACGATATAATTTCTCGTTTTCAAGGCGGACCTAACGCTGGTCATACACTTGAATTTGAAGGTACAAAACATGTTTTACACACTATACCATCTGGAATTTTTCGTGATGGAGTGATGAATCTCGTTGGTAATGGTGTAGTTATTGACCCTGTAATTTTTCAGGCTGAATTAGTCAAATTAAAACCTTTTAATCTTGATATTCCATCCCGTTTAATTATCTCAAAAAAAGCACACTTAATATTACCAACCCATAGAATTCTTGATGCAGCATCGGAGGTTGCAAAGGGTAAAAATAAAATTGGATCAACATTAAAAGGTATAGGTCCAACTTACATGGACAAAACAGGCAGAAACGGCTTGAGAGTTGGTGACATATACTCGCCAAGATTTGAAGAAAAGTATAAAGCTTTAGTGGAGAAACATGAAGCTATGCTTAAGCGATTTCCTGATTTCGTATACAACCTTGACGAATTAGAAGGACCATGGATGGATGCCATTGAGAAGTTAAAAGAGTTACAAGCTGTTGATAGTGAACAGTACATTAACGATGCTATCAAGGCTGGAAAAAAGGTTTTAGCTGAAGGAGCACAGGGAACAATGCTTGATGTTGATTTTGGAACTTATCCTTTTGTAACATCATCGAATACTGTTACAGCTGGTACATGCACTGGTCTAGGTGTACCTCCAACGAAAATAGGAAACGTTATTGGGATTTTCAAAGCATATTGTACTCGAGTTGGAAGTGGTCCTTTTCCAACCGAATTAGAAGGTGAAGTGGGTGAGAAAATCAGAAAAGAAGGGTTCGAATTTGGCGCAACAACTGGTCGACCAAGAAGATGTGGCTGGATTGACATTCCTCAACTAAAATATGCGATTATGATCAATGGTGTGTCTGAATTATCAATGATGAAAGCTGATGTTCTCGATAATTTTGAAACAATTCAAGCTTGTACACATTACATGATTGATGGAGAAAGATACGATTACTTCCCATACGACGTTAATGATGTTGAAGTAATTCCTGTTTATGAAGAAATTAAAGCATGGAACTGTGACACAACAAAGTTAAGATCCATAGATGACGCTCCAGCAGAATTGAAAGCGTATGTTACTTATTTGGAACAAAAATTGGAGGTTCCAATCACTGTTGTATCAGTTGGACCTGACAGGACACAAACACTTAGCAATAAAGTAATAGCTTGATTAAAGTCAATAAAATATTAAAAAGTGTGCTGTTCATTGGCGCACTTTTTTTGGTTTCGCCCCAAAGTTATTCACAGGATGGTACAATTGAGCTTTTACCTGGATCAAAAACCATGGAATTTGATGAAGTTACTGGCATACACCGATTGCTAGATAATGTTCATTTCATTTACGAAGGAATTAATATGTACTGCGATTCCGCGCATTATTTTCAACGAAAAAAAACGGTAAGAGCATATGGGCATGTGCATATGAACAAGCAAGACACTTTAAATTTATTCTGCGATTCATTACTTTACAATAGTATAACGAAAAAAGCAACCTTATGGGGGAATGTTCGCGTTCGTGATAGAGAGTATAAATTGACAACTGACACTTTACATTATGACACAAAGAAAAGTCAAGCACACTATCGTCATGGTGGGCGAGTTGAGAGTATTATCAATCAAGAAGTATTAACGAGTAGGGTTGGTTATTTCTATCCAAATTCAAAAAACTTTTACTTTAGTAAAAATGTAGAATACAATCGAGAAAAACTTACTATAAAAACAGATACACTGCAGTATTTATACAGTGAGAAAAAAGTATTTTTTTATGGGCCAACCTATATCACTTCTGATAGTACCAAAATGTATTGCGAGTCGGGATGGTACAATACTGAAAATGAGATTGGCTCGTTAATGCAAAATGCTTGGTTGAGAAAAGATTCGGATTATATTTCTGGTGACACTTTAGTATACAATCGGCCTGAACAATTTTTTATTGGTAAAGGTGATGTGTTTTATCTTGACACCACAGCTAAAATAGAATTAAATGCAGAATACCTCTATTCCTCGGATAGTTTAAACTATTCCTATCTAACGGTTGATGCAATTGCTGCAAAATATTTAAAGGACGATACGCTGTACCTTCATGCAGATACATTGTTCATTAATCAAATCGATAGCAACGATGTAATAAAGGCTTATCACGATGCAAAAATGTTTGCGACTAATATGCAATGTATTGCTGACAGCATTACATTTAACACAGGGAAGGAAATAATCACTTTAGAAGTATCCCCTATTGTTTGGTCGAAAGGAGCTGAATTGAAAGGGGAATTCATCAATATGCACGTTTCTGATTCACTAATCCATCAAATTAATATTATCAATGACGCAACAATATTGATGGAGGTGGAAGCCGACTTGTATTACAATCAAATTGCGGGGCGTAAAATTGTTGCAAATTTCAACGATAATGATTTAACAAGTGCGAATGTATTTGGTAATGCAATTACTATTTTTTTTCCTGTTGAAGAAATAAAGACTGACTCAACGATTACAAAAAGTAGAAAAGGAATGAGGCGCCTATACGCTAGTGATATTCTCATTGATATTGATAGCAATGAAATCTCCGGAATCACATACCTTGATCAACCCGATGGTGTTTTCTATCCAATGGATAAAATAAAGACAGAAGAACAGTTTATTAAGAATTTCAATTGGAGAGTAGCTCTTCGTCCCATTTCAAGAGAGAATTTGATAGAAAAAGAATAATAATTCATTCTATATTTCGGGCACAAAGATATGAGTTAAACATGAAGAAATAATCTGACAATTGACAGTTGTTTTCCTAATTTTAATCTTCTGCATGACGAACAACGCGCTCCACACCTTCAACATCTTCGAATTTTTGCATCAATTGATCTAAATGTTCAGTGTCAAAAACGAGAACAGTCATCACCCCAATAAAAATACCATCATTGGTCTCAAAGGAAATTGATTTCATGTTTACATCGTGCTCATTCGTAACGATATTGGTGATTTTATTTACAATGCCCTTAGAGTCAATTCCTTGTACCGTAATTGAAGCTAAACTTTCTTTTAAATCTGAATTCTTCCATGTTGCTTTGATGCAGCGATAGGCCATTTTCGATTGCAAATGTTCTGAATTTGGGCAACTGTACCTATGAATTTTTATCCCTTCATTTATAGAGATAAAGCCAAAAACATTATCCCCAGGAATCGGACTACAGCATGGAGCCATTGTGTAATCAATGTTTTTAAAATCGTCTCCAATAAGAATATTATCTTTTTTAGAATTCACTTTAGACAACACGTCTTTACTCTTAGCTGGTTTTTTAACTACTTTTTTCTCAGTAATTAACACCCCGTTTTTGTTTTCGACCTCTCTTAATTTTCGTAAATCAATTTTACCCTTCGCTATTCTGAAATACAATTCAGTCGCATTTGGTATTTTATAAAATTTCTCAAGAACACTTAAGTTTTCTGATGTAAAACGAATATTATGCTGCTTAAACTTTCTATCCAGAATTTCTTTACCATCCAGCGCTATCATTTTCCTCTCTTCATTTAATGAGGATTTTATTTTTTGTTTTGCTCTAGCGGTTATAGCATACTTTAACCACTCATCATTTGGTTTTTGCTTTGAAGAAGTGATTATTTCAACTTGATTCCCGCTAACTAACTTATAGCTGAGAGGAACTAATTTATTGTTGACTTTAGCTCCTATGCAAGAATTTCCTATATCGGTGTGAATATCATATGCGAAATCTAAGATTGTAGCGCCTGTTGGAAGTACTCTTAAATCTCCTTTAGGTGTAAAAATATAAATCTCATCTGTGAATAAATTTAGCTTAAACTCGTTGACAAAATCCATCGCATCGATATTAGGATTGTCCATTAATTCTCTTACTTCAGAAACCCATCGATCGAATTTATTCTCTCCTTTTTTCGATTCTTTGTAATTATAATGTGCTGCAAGACCTTTTTCGGCTACCTCATCCATACGTTGAGAACGAATTTGAACTTCCACCCATTTACCAGTTCGAGACATAACAGTTGTATGCAGTGACTCATAGCCGTTTGCGCGGGGTGTCGAAATCCAATCTCTTAATCGGTCAGGAGAAGGTTGGTAAAAATCTGTGACAATACTATAAATTCTCCAGCAATCTGGTTTTTCAAGCTCTTCAGGTGTGTCAAGTATTATTCGAATCGCAAAAATGTCGTAAACTTCTTCAAATGGTACCCCTTTTGAATTCATCTTAAGCCAAATAGATGAAATTGATTTCGTTCTTACTTTAATTTTAAAAACATAGCCTTCATGCAATAAAGCTTCACGTATTGGCTGAGTAAATTTTCGAATAAAACGATTTCGAGCATCTTTTGTCGATTTAAGCTTGTTTTCTATCTCCTCATATACTTTAGGCTCAGTATACAAAAATGATAAATCTTCTAATTCACTTTTTATTGAGTACAAACCCAATCGATGAGCTAACGGTGCATACAAGAATTTAGTCTCAGAAGAAATCTTCAACTGCTTATCATGACGCATGCTACCTAATGTTCGCATGTTATGTAATCGATCGGCTAATTTTATCAATACGACTCGGATATCATCAGAAATCGTTAGAATCATTTTCCTGAAATTCTCCGCTTGTATCGATACAGTTTCGTCAAAAACTTCAGGGATTTTAGTTAAACCATCGATAATTAAACGTACTTCTTTGCCAAATAGGTCTTCAATATCATCAAGGGTGATATGAGTATCTTCAACCGTATCATGAAGTAATGCGCAAACAATTCCAGTTGTACCCAAGCCCATTTCATCCGTACAAATTCGAGCAACTGAAATAGGATGATAAATATACGGCTCACCGGACTTTCTTCTCATTTGTTTGTGTGCGTCCACAGCAACATCAAAGGCCTTTCGTATAATCCGTGTATCTTCTTTAGTTCTCGTTTTGTGTGAGCGCAATAGACCTCGAAAAGCATTTAAAATTTCTTTTCTTTCCTTCTCTATATCTATATTTAGCTCGTTGCTCATTTACTTAGCTGGTAATACTTTTGTTGATACTTCTCCAAATCCAATACGAACATCATTATTCTTGGCATAACCTCTCATGATTACAGTATCACCGTCATTAATAAACTTGCGTTCTGTTCCGTCCGACATTTTAAATGGCTTTGTTCCTTTCCAAGAAACTTCGAGCATAGAGCCATACATTCCCTCTTCAGGTCCAGAAATAGTTCCTGAACCCATCGCGTCTCCACAATTAATGTTACATCCATTGACAGAATGATGTGCTAATTGTTGATTCATGTTCCAATACATGTATTTGTAATTGGATTGCCCTACTATATTCTCGTCCCCATTCTCAGGTTGAATAATTACATCTAATTTGATATCAATATGTTTTTCTCCTTTGCACTCCAAATAAGGTAGGATTTTAGGATTATCTTGTTTAGGTCCAGCCAGTCTAAACGGCTCTAATGCATCAATAGTTACTATCCATGGTGATACACTCGATGCAAAGTTTTTGCCTAAGAAAGGACCAAGAGGAACGTATTCCCAACCTTGTATATCTCTTGCACTCCAATCATTGAATAATGCCATTCCAAAAATGTAATCATCTGCTTCTTCCGTTGAAATAGAATCTCCTAATGGCTTCCCTTGATAAGTAAAGAATACTGTTTCCAACTCAAAATCAAGCAGATTTGACTGTCCAAACACTGGAACATCTGCGGTTGGAGGTTTCTTTTGCCCTTTTGGTCTATGGATTGAAACTCCAGATTCAATTATTGAAGAAGCTCGTCCATGATAACCTACAGGAATATGTTTCCAATTTGGAAGCAAAGCATTATCTGGATCTCTGAATAAACAACCCACATTATATGCATGTTGCTCACTTGAGTAAAAATCTGTATAATCTCTCGATTGAATTGGTAATAACATGGTTACATCAGTAATTGGGACCAAAACTTGATTCACATGATGTTCATTTTTACTCAAATCATGATGTTGAGTAGAGAATAATTTTGAAAGACGATTACGTAATTTACGTGTTCCGTCTTTTCCTTTCATCATCATTTCATTTAAAGAATTAGTATCAAAATCTTCCCTTCTAAATGGTAAATTATCAAAGTAGCCTAAGACGAATAGGGCTTTTAAATCAATAACGTTATCGCCTATTCTTGATGCTACTCTTGGTGTATCATCATTCATTCGCATCACTCCAAAAGGAAGATTTTGAATTGGGAAATCAGAATCAATTTTAACTTCAACCCACGATTTCAAATTTGGATTATTTGCTGGAATATTCATAATATTAAACTATTTACACATTAAAACGGAAGTGCATAACATCTCCATCTTCCACTATATACTCTTTTCCTTCTACTCTAAATTTACCTGCTTCTTTTACTGCTGCTTCTGAACCAAATTCAATAAAATCATCGTACTTCATTACTTCTGCACGGATAAAACCTTTCTCAAAATCTGTATGAATAACTCCAGCAGCTTGGGGAGCAGTCATACCTGTCTGAATTGTCCATGCACGAACTTCTTTTACACCTGCTGTAAAGTATGTATCTAGTTTCAATAAGGAATAAGCCGTTCTAATCAAACGATTAACTCCTGCTTCCTCTAAGCCTAATTCTTCTTGAAACATTTGACGTTCTTCGTATGTTTCTAATTCCATTATATCAGCTTCTATTGCAGCACCAACAATCAAGACCTCAGCGTTTTCATCCTTCACCGCATTTTTCACAGCATCAACATGTGCATTTCCATCCTTAACAGAAGATTCATCTACATTACACAAGTACATTACTGGTTTGCTTGTAATCAATTGCATACCCTGAACTATGGCTTGTTCTTTCTCATCAAATTCCATCGAACGAATTGATTCTCCTGACTCTAATGTTGTCTTTATTTTCTGGGCAATTTCGTATTCTTTAATTAAATCTTTATCACCCGATTTAACAGCGCGTGTCATCGTACTTAATTTCTTATCAATGCTTTCAAGATCCTTTAATTGAAGCTCGATATCTATCACTTCTTTATCGCGAACTGGATCAACAGACCCATCTACGTGGATAATATTGTCGTCTTCAAAACATCTTAAAACATGAATGATTGCGTCCGTCTCTCTTATATTTGCTAAGAATTGATTCCCAAGCCCCTCTCCTTTTGAGGCTCCCTTCACTAATCCTGCAATATCAACAATTTCCATTGTCGTTGGCATTACCCTCTCAGGATTTACCAATTTTTCTAACTTCTCTAACCTTTCATCCGGAACAGATATTGTTCCAATATTCGGTTCTATTGTACAAAAAGGATAATTTGCCGACTGCGCTTTTGCGTTTGACAAACAGTTAAACAAGGTTGATTTCCCAACATTTGGTAAGCCAACAATTCCACATTTTAATGCCATTCAATATATTTTAGTTACAAAGATAATTTAATGTCTTAGACTCGAAAATTTTTAAGGCCTCTACATCACATTTCATTTCACTCATTGCTCGATTCAACCTACCAAATCGGTATTGGTTACTTCAAATTTATATTTTTATCTTTACAAAAAGTCCACTTATGAAAACTCGCACTTTACTTTTATTAGCAGTACTAATGTTTACTGTGATTAACCATGCTCAAACTGTTGGAGACACAATCGTTATACAATCTTTTGATTATAATTCAACCACCAGAGATACAGTCATTGATTTTTCATCTCTCGATGGGTTAAGTTTTGAGAAAATAATAATGGAGTATAGTATGCGATGTAAAGACGCAAATATTTCAACTGGAGGTAATACCAATTTTGGCTGTGGGGAGTGGGATTATTCATGCAACACTTATCTTCATGATTCGACTCAAATTGACTCGGTGCTTTACACTCACCCCGATTTGATTGTAAGCAATTTTTCTGGAACAACATTCAACTATACAAGCCAACCGACCTACGATTTCTATCAATATTCTCAGAACGAGATTACGCTTAATTCTATTCTGAGCGAAACTCAATACACAATACTTTCTGGGACAACACCAACAAACAATGTGCTTGACGGTTCGAACCAATCTGGAAAGTCCCAGTATTTGTATACAGCAACTGAATTAACCAGCGCAGGGTTCACTGCAGGAGAAATTGATGGATTGATGATAAACGCATTAAACTCCGGATACATCAATTTCTTCCGAGTTAATATTAAAGGAACGATAGCTAATACGCTAATAGCAAATTCGCCTGAAAATTCTGGCTATACAGAAGTTTTTTACAATGATTTTAATTTTATCAACGGTGCAAATCGGATTCAATTCTCGACTCCTTTTATTTGGAATGGATCAGACAATCTCATTATTGAATTTTCTTTTACCAATACTATATCTGGTAACGATATTCAAATTGAAGGAACTGCATCAACTGACCAATCACTTTTTACAAATAATGGGTACAGTGCTAATTTGGCAGGAAATCCAATCATTGACATAACGACTGCATCATTAGCAACTATTTCCGATGAATTAACTGTTTCATTTTGGGCTAAAGGTGATGCTGATGCATTACCAGCGAACACAACCATAATACACGCTAACAATTCCAATGGAAATCGTAGTCTAAATCTTCATTTACCTTGGAGTAATAGTAGAGTTTATTTTGATTGCGGATGGCTAGGTTCTGGTTATGACCGAATAGATAAAGCAGCAGCAGTTGGTGAATTAGAAGGGGCCTGGAATCACTGGTCTGCAACGAAAAATACAACTACAGGTATAATGAATGTTTACTTGAATGGAACATTATGGCACACTGGAACGAGTATGACAAACCTTATGGAGCTTACAGAATTAGTAATAGGTGCTACAAACTCTGGAAGTTACAACTACTTGGGACAAATTGACGAAATTAGAATATGGAACAAAGAACTAACTCAAAATGAAGTAAGTGATTGGATGAATATTAATGTAACAGCCAGTCACCCTCAATACAGTAATCTTGTAGCTTACTACAAACTTGACGATGGAACAGGTGTGAATCTACAGGAAGAAATTAATGGTGGCAATGCCGTTTCTCCATCACCTTATTTATGGCAACTAACAAGAGGAATTGATCTTACTCGATTTTTTCAGAATTCAGCTTTTAGACCAAGTATCACTTTTTTACAAGGAAGTTATGATATAACAATCTCGGCAATTGATGTTATCGACTCTATACAAATCATGCCAAAGACAATTACAGAATATGCTGTAAACTCTAATGCAAATACCTTATTAGATGATGATATAATTGAAACTTCTTCTTTACAAGTATGGGAAGCAATCCCTCAAAACATATACGATGCAACTACTGGTGCTATTTTATCAACAATACCAGTAGCGACGGAAGCTACGGCTCCTACTCCATCGGATTTAGATTATTTTCGAAGATGGCCGTCAAAATTTGAGTTAATGTCTTTTGTAACACCATATGGTATAAATTTAAACCTAGGTATTGATGGTGAAACTTGGACTTTTGACATGACAGATTTTACACCTGTTTTTAATGGCCAAAAGCAAATTACAGTTGAACGCGGTGGTCAATGGCAGGAAGATATGGATATTCGATTTCTGTTTATTGTTGGAACACCTCCGAGAGATGTATTAAGCATCAATCAAATTTGGAGAAATCAATCTGTCGCATTCGCCAACATAAACAATGATCGATATTTTGCACCAAGAGATGTTTCGCTAAATCCTCTTGGAGAATCCTTCTTTGTTCGTTCCTCAATTACTGGGCATGGACAGCAAGGAGAATTTATTCCAAGAAATCACTTCATCAATGTTAATGGAGGTGCCAATGAATTTTCATGGCTAGTATGGAAAGAATGTGGGGACAATCCTATTTACCCACAAGGAGGAACTTGGGTTTACGATAGAGCTGGTTGGTGTCCCGGATCGGCAACAGACATAAGATATAGTGACATTACTTCTTATGTTACAGCTGGTCAAACTGCAACTGTTGATTACGATGTGCAAGTTGCATCTGGTGATTCTAGATACATCGTCAATAATCAATTAGTAACTTATGGTGCAATTAATCAGACACTAGACGCCGCAATAATTGAAATCCAAGAACCTTCAAATAAAATTGAATACTCTCGATTCAATTCAATCTGTAATAAACCTAAGGTTGTAATAAAAAACACAGGTAGCACATTGTTAACTTCAGCTATTATTGAATTCTGGGTGAATGATAGCCCTAGTCCTGAAACATTTAACTGGTCAGGAAGTCTTGAGTTTGGAGAATCCGAAGTTGTTGAATTACCTACTCCAGTTACATTGTGGTCACCAATAACAGTTTCTGATAATAAATTTCATGCAAAAATAACTTCTCCTAACGGAGGGGCAGATGGCTACAGTTACAATGATCATTTTATATCACCTTTTGAAATTACTGAAGTAATGCCTTCAACTATAATTATATTTTTCAAAACAAACAACGCACCTAATGAAACTAGTTATCAAGTAACAGATGACATAGGTACTGTTCTATTATCTCGCTCTGGCCTCTCTGGAAACACGCTATATCGTGACACTTTAGAACTTGGACTTGGCTGTTACAATTATCATGTTTCTGACTCCGGAGATGATGGAATCAGTTGGTGGGCGAACAATGACGGAAATGGTTATACTTATTTGTTTTCACCAGGTCTAGGTCAAGTAAAGCAGTTTACAGGTGATTTCGGAGATAACATTGACTTTAACTTCACAGTTGATTTCCCATTGTCTTATGATGAAATCAATGGGAAATTTGATATTGAACTTTATCCCAATCCAGCAAAATCGCTTTTTACTGTTGAAGCGGAAAACCTAGCAACAGCAATCATTACAATTTATGATAATACTGGTAAAGAAGTTCAATTAGCAAGAGAAGTTCAGAATGATTCGATTAATTTTAATACCTCATCTTTAGATTCGGGAATTTACATTATTCAAATTAATCGTAACGGAAGAATTGATACTGAAAAGCTCGTAATCGAATAATTTATAGTTTTACATTTATTTCAATTACCTCATTTATATAGATATACCCAAATATGCATTACAAACTTCTCATCATAATTATCGCTTGCTTTTTTAATTCTGCTTACAGTCAAAATGATTCGGTATTTATACGTCAAATTTATAACGAAGCTCTTTCTAACGGAGAATCATATGAAAACCTTCGAAGTCTATGTAAGGATATCGGAGCTCGAATAACCGGTTCTGCTGAAGCTGAAATGGCTGTCAATTGGGGTGAAAAAAAAATGAATTCTTATAAATTTGATAAAGTGTATAAGCTCCCTGTTAAAGTACCTCATTGGGAACGCGGGACTAAAGAAGCTGGTTGGATTAAAACGAATAAAGGAGAGTACTTAAAAGTCAATCTTTTAGCCCTAGGAGGCTCAATAGGAACAAATGGTATAATCGACGAAGAGGTAATAATGTTTTCCACCTTGGATGAATTGAAAAATGCCGATGCAACTAAAATAAATGGAAAAATTGTGTTCATTAATCAACACATGGACGAAAAACAAATTCAGACTTTTCGCGCTTATGGAGGTTGTTACGCTATCCGAGGATATGGTGCTGTTGAAGCTTCCAAAAAAGGAGCTATTGCCGTTATCATTCGATCATTAGCAATTCCTCAAGATGATCATCCACATACTGGAACGATGTCCTATTCTGATGATGTTCAAAAAATACCTGCTGCAGCACTTTCTACTAACGCATCGAATAAATTAGCTGACATTCTAAATAGTTCTTCTGCTCATTTTGTCTTGGAAATGGATTGTCGAGATTACCCAGATGTTATCTCTTACAATGTTGTTGCCGAAATTACGGGTGCTGAAAACGCTAATAACATCATCACTTTTGGCGGACATCTAGATTCTTGGGACACAGGCGAAGGCGCCCATGATGATGGAGCAGGAATTGCGCATACATTAGAAGCATTGCGCATTCTCAAAGAATTGGGGTATAAACCCAAAAACACGCTCCGCCTTGTCTTCTTCATGAATGAAGAAAATGGAAACAGAGGAGGAATGGGTTATGCTAAATGGGCGAAAGAACAAGAACAAGAAAATCATATACTTGCGCTAGAGAGTGACCGAGGAGGTTTTGCTCCTAGAGGATTCAGTATGGATGGAGATAGAGAGCAGTTGAAATTATTAGCTTCTTTTGAACCTCTTTTTAAAACATATGATTTACATATCTTCGATAAAGGACATAGTGGTGTTGATATCGGACCTTTAAAAGAACAATTCAAGAATATTCCACTTGTAGGATTTGTACCAGATTCACAACGTTATTTTGATTTTCATCATTCACCAAATGATGTTTTTGAGAATGTTAATAAAAGAGAATTGGAACTTGGGAGTGCTGCAATTACTTCGATTCTTTATTTATTTGATAAAAATTTATAACGACATTAATTTAACCACCAGTGTTGTCATACACCTCTGACTGTCAATATTAACTGTTTTTACAGGTTCAATTAATTCTAATTTGTGGCGCATTAATAATTCGGTTACTTTCATTCTCGTTAACAAGTAGCGAGTACTTCCATCGGGAATAACAAATACTCCGTCTACTCCATTTTCCAATTTATTCTCTATTCCAATATCAGATGTCATTCTAATAAATAAAGTTCCAGCCAATTCAAGAAAGGTAACTAGTTTTTTAAAAATCTCATCGAAGTGGTTGTTACTTTCCGCGAAATGAAGAACAGCGTTGCATATGATAAAATCAAACTTCTTTTTGGGCAAGAACTCTTCAATTGAAGAATGAATTATCTTTGCTTTACTCTCAATAAATTCAGCTTGTAGTAATTGTATATAATCAGGGTTAGAATCGATTCCAGTAACTTCTATTTTTTGCGACTTCAGAAAACGAAAATTACGTCCCGTTCCAGCACCAGCATCTAAGACTTTTGAATTCTCGTTTATATTACCTTTCATGCATTGATCTAACAAATAAATATCGACATTCTTTATAAAATCAAGATTTTTCATTGCTCCATCGTTTTTAACATCCATAAATCACATGCAAAATGTCCGGAATTACCTAATGCTTTATTCAATTTACAAAATCCCATTTTCTCATACAATCCAATTGCAGAACTCAATTCTGGCATCGTTTCTAAATAAATTGATGTAAATCCAAATTCAGCAGATTTATCAATACATAATTGCATTAATTGTTTACCTAAACCTATTCCTCTTCCAGATCGATGTAGATATATTTTTACTAATTCTACACAACCATCTGGAAGGCCCTTTGTAGGATAAATCCCTGCTCCACCTAAAATTTCATTTTCTAGTTTAACAACGAAGTAATAAGAATTTTTCATTTGAAACAACTCAAATAAAGCATCCGTTGTTGGATCATTAAAAACAGTACCTGGCCTATTTACCCCATGTTCTGCAAGGATTTCTCTAATAACTTTAGCTAATGCTATATTGTCTTCTTTTATTATTGGCCGGATGTGCATGTAATGTCTTAACTAATTCTAACTTAAAAAAATGACTTTAAAAAAATATTGGAAACAAAAAATCTCTATAAAGTGCCAGTTTCAACCTCTCTTTTGTTGATAAAAATACAACTAAATGAACAGTAGTCTTATAAAATCAACTACTTTTGTGGCATAAATTATGTTGATTACGACTTTATTCGAGAAGTTATCAATTGAAAAAAACTAGTAAATGGCAGAAGACATATTTGATAAAATCAAAAAAAACAGAGGTCCTTTAGGTCAGTATTCTAAAGGAGTACATGGTTACTTCACATTCCCAAAGTTAGAAGGTGAGATTAGTAATAAAATGATTTTCCGAGGAAAAGAATGCTTGGTCTGGTCGGTAAACAATTACTTAGGCTTGGCAAATCACCCAGAAGTGCGAAAAGTCGATGCAGCTGCAGCTGCTGAGTGGGGGCTTGCTTATCCAATGGGTTCAAGGATGATGACTGGTCAAACAAATGAACATGAATTACTAGAAAGTGAAATTTCTAATTTCATGGAGAAAGAAGACACGATTCTTTTAAACTTTGGCTATCAAGGAATGATTTCTGCTATCGACTCAATGGTTGATAGAAATGATGTTATCGTTTACGACAGCGAATCTCATGCTTGTATTCTTGATGGAATGCGTTTACATGCTGGAAAACGTTTTGTATTTAAGCATAACGATATGGAAAGCTTTGATAAACAAATGTCAAGAGCTACTAAAATTGTAGACCGAACAAACGGAGGAATACTTGTAATTACAGAAGGTGTTTTCGGAATGGCTGGAGATCAAGGTCGATTAAAAGATTTGATTGAATTTAGAAAATCTGGAAAATATTCTTTCCGATTATTTGTAGATGACGCACATGGATTTGGAACCGTAGGTAAAAGAGGTCAAGGTGCTGGAGAAGAACAAGGTGTTCATGATGAAATTGATGTTTTATTTGGAACATTTGCGAAGTCAATGGCTTCTATTGGTGCATTTATTTGTGCTGAAGAACATATGGTTGAGTTCTTTCGCTACAATATGCGCTCTCAAGTATTCGCTAAATCTTTACCAATGCCCTTGGTTGTAGGTGCAAGAAAGCGTTTAGAATTATTGAGAGATCAGCCAGAACATAAAGAGAACTTATGGGAAATAGCATCTGCTCTTCAAAGTGGGCTGAAAAATGCTGGATTTGATATCGGTCTTACAAATTCAGCTGTTACTCCTGTATTCCTTCAAGGGAATTTGGCAGAAGCAACAAATTTGACGTTTGATATGCGTGAAAATTATAATATTTTCTGTTCAATTGTTATTTATCCAGTTGTGCCAAAAGATGTGATTATGTTAAGATTAATTCCAACCGCAATTCACACTTTGGAAGATGTACAATATACAATAGAGACTTTTGTGACTGTTAAAAACAAGTTAGACGCCGGTAATTACAAGTCTGAAGAAATGGCAACTGTTGAGGTAGACGTTAAAGACAAATAAACTCGTTAATTCTGAGTTTGAATATTTCAGCATTTCTAATAAATTATATATTATTAAACTTCTCGAGAAATCGGGAAGTTTTTTTTTTAAAAAAAAAAAGACTGGTAAATTGAGCTAAATAAATTTAATACTTTCTCTTGCCATCGTAATAGGCAACAACAAAAGCATCTAAATAGCCAGCTTGCTTAATTTTAATCAATGCTTTCTTTACTTCAGATTTTGAGAGATAAGTACCAACCATATAGCGAATTATTTCGGTGCCAATTATTTTCTCTTGGTATAATTCCTGAAACTCACTAAATAATTCTGATTCTATCTTTTTTGCATATGCACCCACTTGAATTCTATACACTAATCCTTTTGAACTGCTAGTAGATGCCAATATACTATCAGAAGATAAGGTATTTATTGACTTATTTTTGTTGATTTCAAAAAACAAATAATCATTAATTATTACTGTATAGCGTTTGCCTTTAGCAATTCTAAGCATAACAATACTATCATCAATACTTTCCACGCTTCCAAATTCCGATTTTTTTCCTTCGAAATTAGCGATTACACGGCATTTTGTAATCTTAACATTTGTCAATAACTCATATGATTCAAACTCATAATCTTGAGAGAAGCCAAAGAATGAAATGAATGTTATTGTTATAATTATTAAAACTTTCATAGCTATGGGTGTTAATTAAATAATGTGCACGCAACAAAAGTACTTACGTTAAATGACAGAGATTGGTTACACAATCAGAAACCAATTAACCAGAACACTACTTTATTTAGTGTAAGCCATTTAACAAAGTATCAATTTCTGATACTGAATTAAACGAATGAATACATAACCTAATTCGTTCGCTTCCAATTGGAACCGTTGGATAAAAAATAGGCTTCACGGCAATTTTGGAGCGCTGCAATCTTTTTGATAGAATCTTAGCACGCTCAATTGACCCTAATTCAATAATCTGAATAGGTGATTTAGTATCCGAAATGAGTTTAGTTGAACTGTAATTCTCACGGAAATAATCAATATTCTCTTGTAGTTTTAATCTACTTAATTCACTGTTTTTATATCTAACAATACCTGCATTATGTTTGAAAACGCTATCTGGCAGAGCCGTAGTGTAAATGAATGGACGTGAGAAATTAATTAGGTAATCGATTAATTTTTCTGTCCCTAAAATTACCGCACCATGCGAACCATATGCTTTACCAAAAGTAACAAGTCGAGCGAAAACATGATTTTCAAGGCCAAATTTCACAATTAGTCCTTTTCCTTTTTCGCCATAAACACCAGCAGAGTGGGCTTCATCAATAATCAATTTAGCATCATATTTATCGCATAATCCAAGAAACTCAATTAAAGGAGGAACATCGCCATCCATAGAATATAAACCTTCAATCGCTACATAAATGGTCCCTTTGGATAATTTCATTTTCGATTCTAAGCTTTTACAATCGTTGTGCTTAAAAGAGAATGAATTTGCACGACTTAATTGTATACCATCTCTGACACTAGCATGAATGTACTCATCAAACAATATAGTGTCTCCACGTTGCGGGATACAGCCAAACAAGCCCAAGTTCGCATCATAACCAGAATTGAACATCAATGCTGCTGAAGCTTTAAAAAACTCAGCTAAATGATCTTCCGCATTCAACATATGCTTTGAATTTCCCGATATCAGTCGCGATCCGGTAGAACCAAAACTGCTCTCTATACTGTTTGTCTTAACTTTAGATAAACCCAAATAATCATTCGAAAAGAAGTCAGTAAATCCCTCAAAATGAGAAAGGGAACGCACGGTCCCCTCTTTTTCTCTTTTTAATAATTTTTCAATTAATCTTGGATCCATTTCTAACTAAGACTGTTGACTTTTCTTGGTTGAAAAACCCCTTCTTTCTCTACATTAGCTTTAGCAATTGCAAGCTCTTTAGCTCGAGCCGCTTCTTTCTTTTTTCTTTCCACAATAATAGCATCGGGTTTAGACACTGGCTGATCACCTTCAGTAAAAGGAGCTTTTGTTACCAAACCTAAAATTTCAAACATTTCTTTATCCTCGTTAAACTCAGGATTTGGTGTTGTTAACAATTTATCACCGGCAAATATTGAGCCAGCTCCAGCCATAAAACATAGAGCTTGACCTTCTAAGTTCATATTTGTTCGACCAGCTGAAAGTCTTACTACCGACTTTGGAAAAGCAATTCGTGTTGTAGCAACCATTCTAATCATCTCCCATTGTTCAATTGGCTTTTGTTCAGCCATTGGCGTACCTTCAACAGCGACCAAAGCATTAATAGGAATAGATTCAGGAGGGTTTTCCATTTCCAGATAGCTCATCAGTAAACCAATTCTATCCTCAACAGCTTCGCCCATGCCTATAATCCCGCCAGAACAAACAGAAATACCTGCTTTCCTTGCATTGTCAATCGTATTTAATCGATCTTCATATTCTCTTGTAGAAATAACATCATCATAATAATCTGGAGAAGTATCAAGGTTATGATTGTATGCAAATAATCCTGCATCCTTCAATCGCTCCGCTTGATTTTGATTTAACATTCCTAAAGTACAACATACTTCCATGTCTAAATCATTGACAGCTTGTACCATTTCAATGACGTTGTCAAAATCTTTATTATCGCGAACTTCACGCCAAGCAGCTCCCATACACAAACGAGAGGAACCATTTGACTTTGCATTTTGTGCTTGTTCAATTACAGATTCAACAGACATTAATCTATGTGCCTCCACATCCGTGTGATATCTTGCCGCTTGAGGGCAATAACCACAATCTTCAGGACATCCACCAGTCTTGATACTCAACAAAGATGACATCTGAACCTCTCTCGGATTATGATGCAACCTGTGAACAGTTGCCGCTTCAAAAACTAATTCAAGAAGAGGTTTGTTATATAATTCTAATAAGGATTCCTTCGTTGTATATTTTTGCATTCTAAATCTTTAATAATTTCAATACAAATATAACTTTTTGGATAGAGACTTCTATAAAATCAGAAATTAATTGATAATATTTAAACTGTGAATCTTTTAAGCTATCTACTTATTAATAAGGCAAGCTGCATATGCTTTAATTGCTCTCATTTCACCAAAAGAATCTACTTCCTCATGAGTTGTCGCTTTTATTGAAACTGCATCTTCTTCGATTTTAAGAATCTTTGCAATTTCTTTTTGCATTCTTGGAATGTAAGGATTTACTTTTGGACTCTCTAGAATTATAGTACTATCAATATTAATAACAGAATATCCTTTTTCTTTAATAAGCAAAAACACCTCTTTTAGTAGAATCTTACTGTCGATGCCTTTATATTTTGGATCCTTATCAGAAAAGTGATGACCAATATCTCTCAAGTTAGCTGCTCCAAGTAATGCGTCACAAATAGCATGAAGAAGCACATCTGCGTCTGAATGACCAACTGCTCCATGTTCTGAATCAAGTCTAACCCCGCCAATAAATAGTGGTATTCGTTTCTCTAAACGATGCACATCGATACCATATCCAATTCGAATATTCATCTATTTAGGCGCTCCTGAATCACTCGGTTTAGCTAAATCTCCGCCTAGTGCAAAACGTAAACTAAACCTCAGTGTATTTGCTAAAGGGTTTGTTTTCTTTAAAGCTGCTAAATAGGAAATGTCAATTCCAAATTTATTGTATTTAAATCCTACACCAACATTAAAATATTGACGAGCACCTTTGTTCTTATTTTCATAGAAAAAACCTGTTCTAACAGCTAAGATATTATTGTACCAATACTCCAAACCAGCGGCAATGTTGATTTCTGTCAATTCTTCTTTAAATTTAGATCCTTTAACCACTTCAAACGATCCGTCTGCATTCTGAATAAAATCTCCATTCTCATCTTCTACTAATCGACCAGGAGCATCATAAAATGATTGAAGCATGCCAGCGATAACCCCAACATTATTTGATAGCCCTGATGCTATTTCTCCAGTAATAGGATCAATAACAGCAGGTGTTGGAACCAAAAGTTTTTGTAAATCAATTGACAACGTTAAGCTATTAAACTTATCAAATTTAGCATTGAATGAATTTCCTATTTTCAAGTTCATTGGAAGAAAATCGCCAGGCGAATTTGATCCAACATCTGAATATTTTATCTTATTTCCAATGTTGTTAATTGTTGTACCAAAGATATAAGTACCTTTTAATCCTCCAACCTCAGCATCTTCATTAAAGAACGCGAAAGAAACATCAGCAGCACCAGCAACTCCAGGCTTTGTTTCAACACCTTGTACTGTTAAACCTCCTGTTAAATTCGAATAAACAAATTTTCCATTTACTCCAACACTTGTTCTTTCAGAAGTTTTAAATGCATAACCACCTGTAATCTCAAATTCACTTGGTTTATCCTCACGAATAAAGTTTGCACTTTCATCAGTAAATGTAATCTCACCTAAACTAAAATACCTTAAAGCACCTGCAATGGAATGCCGATCGCCAAAATTTGTAAATGCAGAAACATAGGATAAATGAATGTCATTGGTCAATTGTCTTAACCAAGGCGTATAGGAAATACTTACCTCAGATTTTTCCTCGGAAAAATTTAGCATTGCTGTATTCCAATAAATAGATGTTGAATTAGGACTTAATGCGGTTCCTGCATCCCCCATTCCCCCAGCTCTGGAATCAGGTGTAATCGACATAAATGGAACAGCTGTTGTAATTGTGTTCAATTGTAAATCCTCGTCTGTTACTCCAGAACCTCCTGTAGGCTGAGCAAAAACTGAAAAAACGACAAGAATGGCCGAGATACTTAATATTACTTTATTCATCTTCTATGATTATTCTAAACTGAATTTACAAATATACGTAAATGAAGCTCCAATATTGTATTGTTATTTTAAAATAACCAATTTTTCTAATTTCTCTGCAACTTTACCTGTTGGAGAAGTTACCTTGACCCGGTAAACATAAACTCCTTTTGCGAGTTGGTCACCAAATTCATCCAGTCCATTCCATGGAATACCTGAAGATCTGAATCCATCAGTTGTAACCATCTCGTTTATTGTTCTAACCAAGCGGCCTGAAACTGTCATGATTTGTATTTGAGTTTCTAATTGACTGCAAACTTGGTTGTGCTCAAAGAAGAATTTTGTAGATGTCGTAAATGGATTTGGGTAATTCAATACATGCTCCAAAGTCAACTCTTCACTTTCATAAACAATAAAGTCGATTGTTGTTTCTGAAGAATTATTATTCACATCCCATACTTTTATAGCCACTGTGTGAGGTCCAGGTTCTATATCTGTGAAATTAAAACGAACTTCACCATTTTGGTAAGAATCTATATCAGAGATATAAAAATCATTTAAAACAAAAGGGGTTGCCGTTTCACCGTCAAGTACTGCTATCAAATCATGTCCAATACCGTTTCCAACAGTATTTATTCCATTGAGATCAAACAATTTGGCAATCAACAACGGATTTTCATCTGTGATTCCGCCATTGACAAAATTTTCATCATTCATAAAAAGTTCGATATCAGGACCTTCTGTATCATTTATTCCATTAGGATCAATTCCTCCGATGACTACCCGGTTTTCGTTGCCTTGAGCATCTGTCACTCCATTTTCGGCATAAAAACTTAATTTTCCGAAATCATATGAAAAGTCAATGTCTTTAGGAACTATAAAGGTGAATTCAAAATAACCATTAACTACACTTGCTTTACCTCTATACAATTTACTCGTTTGAACATTAAAAATTCTTAATGGCGAGGAAATATTATTGCTTAGTGTCTGTTGTTCTTTTGGTTTATCATAAACTGTTGGCGAAATAACTCCATTGAACCCTGTCATGATTATGCCACTATTATCGGCAATGTGCCCCTTAATAACTACTCTGCTTAATGCTTTAATAGTATCTGTTTCAATGGAAGGAGATAAGCCATTTACACTATCTGTAATTATTTGTAGACGTGGTAATGCAATTTTAAGAGCAGGGTCCCCAATTAAGGTAAAACTTCTCTTATTATTGCTTCCCGCAACACCATTTTTCGATTGTCTAATAATTTCACCAAAAGTACGAGGTTGCATATTATCGTCTCTTTTAAATACATTCTCGAAGAACGACGTACCCGTATTTGTATTCACGCCAAAATACACAGAGCGTGTTGTCGTCATTAAGGCAATGGCAGCACCATCAGGATTGATTGATGCCCACTCACCAGCAGAAACCCTATCAGGATCATCATATTTCGTAAATTCGCATGTTGCCGTAACAAGAAGAGCTAAACGGTTTATATTTCTCCATCCTTGTATCTGAGGCACCGTTATCACTCTTTCTTCTGCAACACCAACCTCACCTCCATGCCCGACATAATTAATCACCAAAGCACCATTCTTAATTTCTCTATCTATCGCATCATTTACATCTGGATATCTCTCCCCACCGGCTGAAGTGATTTGTTGAAAAGCATCTAAATACAACTTTTGACAGTTCATTGAAGGGTGATACTTTGTTACTGAATCATACTGTGGCTCAACATCTTGATCAATGAAGTAACCATTTTCCTCATCATCCGCGATTTGCACATAGCGATTTCGCCAATCACCAAATGTTTTTGTATTCCCATTTTCATCGCACAATTCACTGTTCTCTTCATACAGGCTTGAGCCATTTCTCATATAATGCTCAATTTTGTCTACTTGGTCCTTTGCCATCTCATTGCTTGAGATTAATAGTCGACCCACTCCTATATCTAAATCATCAATTGTTCCAATCGATTCAGAATCATCTAACAACCCAAAATAATCATCTGTTACCAAGGCACTAATGTGATCTTCAGAATTCAACACTTGGTATGTTACCACAAAATTATTATTGTTATTAACACGGTTTTTCGGATCATAAGTCCCATCGCCAAATAAAAGCAAGCTTTTTAGTCTTGTTGTTGGCTCAGTCAATCCTCGATCATAAAACATTTTAGCGAATGACTTTATAGCAGTGGCATCAATCGCACCAGAACTAAATTCGTTGTAAATCTGTTCAGTTGTTACCACATGAACTGAAGTGCCATTTGCACGGTGTAAACCAGCTAATCTATTCGCTTGATTTAAGAACCCCTTGTTTGTTACAATTAAATAATCAACTTGAGCAAGTCCATGTAAATTTTGATGATCCACTGCACCAATTCTCGTGGGAGTGAAAAAGCTCATTCCACTTGCCGTGACCCAAGATCTGACATCATCCGTTTCAATCGAATATTCAAATTTTGTCCCAGAAAGAGCCCCTAAAATATTTCTAGGATTATGCCTATCAGTTACATCCCATACAAATGTTTGATTTGTTGCTCCTGAGATAGAAAACATTGAAACATTTCCAGGGCCTGCAGAATTTAAATCAGTAAAATTAAATTGATCATCCATCATCGTTAAAGATCTACGAGCATTCAACAAAATTCGATCTAAATAAGTTAGAACATCTGGTGAATTCCGAGTCACAGCCATCGATAATTGAATTATATTAGGTGGAGAACTCATACTAAAATCTACCGCACCGTTAAGGTTTCTTCTATAATTCCCAGCACCTGCTCCAGAAGGCAGAGGACTTGAAAACAAAGAAAGGCCGCCAACAGAATAAGACTGAGAAGTTCCACCTGCTGATTGACTATTACTCGCTAATGAAACAGAAAAATCAGCAGGTGTAGCGGTTTCAATATTTGGAATATTGAAGGTAAATGTTCTTTGCAGCTGAGTATCAAATAAATCACCATACCATCTTTGTCCACCCCCCACAAGAGAAGTTGCATCTATTTCATGTACCGAATAATAAGAATATGAATTTACGGTATTATTCACAGCTGAAGTTGTCGAAGGTGTATCAACTATTCTTGAAGGAGTTATATTTGAATTAATATTAATAAAGTAGTATGAAAAGTCGGAATAAGGATTTCTTTGTTGGTCAAACCTTGAGTTTGATAAGTCTAAAGACCACCTATGTGCTCCCCATCCATAAAAGAGAATATAATCATCATCATCAAATGAACCATCTCCCTCCCCAATGATTTGAATTGCATTTTGCGCCAAATCATCTGTTCTCGGATCAGAATTCAACTCAGGTAATTTACCATCTCCATTACCGTAAATATGTATATGCTGTGGATTTAATCCAACTAGATCTATTCCACATTCTTCAAGAAAAGTTTTATCAATCTTATATATCCCATCTTTATCCACTCTAATTTTATACCATACCCCGGAACCATTTTGTAGAACTGAATTTGCTACAAAGTCTTTCGTTGCCAAATAGTTTTCCATTTCACCTTTGCCTACCTTTAATTTAATCGACTTTATTCTTACTACTTGATTGTTCTGTCTAACAAATGGGAATAAATTAAGTGTTGCATGTCTCTTTTCATTAGCCTTTGAAATTCCAAAGTCATATGTCAGTTGATCGACAGATATACCTTGAGAGCTGAGATAAGCTATTTCAACAGCAGTTGCCGGTTCTGTTGATTCCAAAACAAATGAAGTTGAATAATTTGAATTATCTCGCAATTTCTTTCTCCAAAAAAAATTAGGACGGTTTCCATCCATGTTTTGATTCTTTATACATGGAACAAGAATTGACTGATCACCTTGTTGTAAACGTTTTTCTTTTTGCCAATCAAGAATTAAGATTTCCGTGGTTTGCCCAAAGACATTATTCACCATTAAAAACATGGACAAAAAGAGCGACAACTTTAGTGAATTAATCAAATTTGGGAGAGAAATCATAAGACAAATATCAATTATATTTATTCAATACAGTAAAAAAACGTAATATATCTTTGATTATTATACTCAAATTGCAATATTTGTAACCTTCTTGTAATAATTCCGTTTATGAATACTTGAAAAGATAGAATAATAACAACTGCTTAATGACAAAACTGAAACGCTTTTTTACTGTATTTTGCTTACTGAGCCTTACAACTAATAGTGCTTTTGGACAGGATCCGCAGTTTACGCAATTCTATTCAAATCCGATTTATTTGAATCCTGCCTTCGCTGGATCAAACGGATGCCCTCGCTTTTCTCTTAACTACAGAAACGAATGGCCAAGCTTAACGGGTAACTATGTTACTTATAGCGCCTCTTACGATCAATACTTTAAAAACATCTCTGGAGGAATTGGAGTGATTGGGATGCATGATCAGCAAGGACAAGGAACAATATTCACAACTATGATTGGATTGGTTTACTCTTATCATCTAAAAGTGAATAGAAAATTTAAAATGCAATTTGGAGCGAGAGCTTCAATGTTTAATAAATTTATCGATTGGGATAAATTGACTTTTGGCGACATGATTGACCCGAGAAAAGGGTTTATTTATCAAAC